>ERZ827363.1437-NODE-1437-length-23236-cov-3.245805_pt1 | contig 23236 bp, 19 predicted proteins | sample MGYA00519776_ERZ827363 | MGnify/ENA primary metagenome ERZ827363 (study PRJEB31778, sample SAMEA3449288) | human gut metagenome | biome: human gut; feature: human-associated habitat; material: faeces | place: United Kingdom | collected 2010/2012 ...
ACATCAGCACTCTCATGTCCGGCATTTCTGCCGCTCACAGTTGATTATATTACCAGAAGGTTATCTTATTGTCAACACCTATTTTCAAATTTTTTCAAAAAATATAAAATAATTAAAATTCTTTGCTGCAGCACCTGCCGCTGCAACCTGGCAGGTACTGCTATACTGCATTTTTCATTTTTCAGGAATAACAATATTCCGCACATAATCTGTATCTGTCAGTAAGCCATCTCCGCTTTTCTTGTTTGTAAAGGAAGCGGTCCCATTCTGATTTCCGGACAGATCAAACTGAACAGTATTTCCCTGTACAGTTCCATTTACTACCTGGTCAATTTTCTCCAGTTTATACCGCATAACTTTACTCTCTTGAACCTGGTATTTCCCTGCCGGAAGTGCGAATACAGCCCTTTTGCTTACATCTGCCCGGGTGTCTGTGTTTTCTTTTGTAAATTCCACAGTTTTAGAGTAAATACGTTCTTCTCCATCCAGATCTGTTCCTTTCACCGTGAATGTAAAGGCCGGATTTCCCTGTCCCCAGACAATTTCATCTCCATGAATTTTGTTTATTGTAAGAGTCACCATCTTCACATCTGTCATCTGGAACTTCTGAACTCCAGATGTACTTTTTACCGTACAAATCACCGGTTTTCCTTTTTTGTAACCGGAAGGAGCTGTTATTTCTGTAAGTACATATTCTCCGGCTGGCAGTTTATTAATCCTATGAGCAGTTTTCCCGGACGTCCAGGTGTCGATCACTTTTCCGCTTTTATCCGTCAACTGCATAACAGCTCCTGCAACAGCTTCACCTGTCACCTTATCCGTCTTTAAAAATTCCGCTTTTATATAACGATTTTCAATTACCATTGTATAACCTTGCTCATTCTTTACCAATCCATTTGCATCCACAGTAAATTTATGAACTGTGTTATCTAAAACATATCCGGCAGGTACTGCTGTCTCCTGTATACAATATGTTGCAGGTGACAGCCCTTCCAATTTTATTAATCCGTTTTTGTTTGTTGTGTATGTTGTTCCCGCCGAATCTGCATTTGCACTGCTTTCCCATAAACGGAATTTTACGCCTTCAATAGGAGGACGATTTCCTCCTGCTTCTTCCGTTTCTGTTACTTTTTTGATGTACAGATGCATTTTCTGATTTCTGACAAGGATCGCTTTTTCAGGCTCTGTTTTGCTTAAATTCGCCTCAAATACCTGCCGGCTGATTGCATATCCCGCTGGTGGTCTTACCTCACTTACCTTATATTTCCCAAGATAAATGTCTTTTGAAATGGCTGTTCCATTTCCACCCGTTACTATAGTATCTGCTACAGTCCCAGCTCTCAGCAAAATATTTCCAGAAGCAGAACGGATGTCCTCCAAAGCTGTGATCTGAAATTTTCCATTCTGCAGTGCCTTTCCTGTCTCATCCACTTTTCTTATAGTAATATGACCTTTTGGAACTTTTTCCTTTACAATCACCCTGGTCTTTTCTGTATTTTTTGATGTGGAAGAAGGTTCTCCTCCGATCCAGTTAAAAGTACTTGTAGCAATATTGTATATATGGGCTTCCAGTACATCCGGATTTTGATTTGCTACATAGTACTGCTGTAAGTTACTGTTACTCTTCAATCCAACAGTAAGTAAAAGACGCACGGATTTTCCATAACAGCGCTCTGGCAATTCTGCCACAGAAGACAAGGTAATCGAATTTCCAGCAACATTCAGACTCCAATCTCCGCGTACACTGTCAGAAGCGCCAAATGAAGCTTCTACTGTCTGATCAAGATATATCTGAACCCCTTTCAGTTCAAAACAGTCTGCCAAAGTATCCTGGATTTTAAATTTGGAAATTTTCCATTCTCTTTTATTGGAAGGAATTTCCTGAACAATTTCAAACACACTTTCAAAATCTCTGCCATTATACTCTGCAGTAACTATTCTCTGATTTTCCCTTAGAATCCATTTTTGAGGATTCTTTGGTTCGGTTCTGTTTACGCTTGCCCTATCTGCAACATTGTTCGAGGTAATTGTTACAGCCTGCGAGTCTCCTTTATGCTGTGTCGTAACAGTAAAATGATTGCTGGTCACATAAGAAGCTACAGTTCCGTTATAAGTACAGGAAATCTCTCCTGGTACCATTCTGGCGTTAAAAATCACATCATAGGATTTCCCATAAAATCCTCTGTCACCAAGAGCAGCTTCTGTTGCCTTTAAGGTAATGTTCTTTCCATTTACAGATATCTGGAACCGTCCATCCACTCTGTTCTGCCCGTTTTCATAAACCTCCGCTGTTGCAGCTGTCAATTCTGCTCCCGCCGGCAATGTATCTGCAATTTCCATTCTGGTCATATACCCGCCAAATTCATTATCCGGCACATTTATATTCAGTTTATATTTATACTCACTGTCCGGACCTGGAAGAAGAAGGTCTTCTCTCCATACCCCATCCTGCAAATTGGCAGTATACTTCTTTACAGAGGCATTCACTACTTTGTTTTTATATCTTGTACAATCTGTAGTCACTTCATCTGACCAGGAAGTTTCTGCGAGCCCATTTATATGCTGACAGGTAATCGAAGCCTTATTTTTTACCTCATAACGGTAACTGTCACCACTGTAAACCGGTGTTATTTCAGTAGGATCCATTCTCACTTTTATCTGAAACTCATATGTTTTTCCATAAAAGTCCGCCTGTGACAATGCTGCCTGTGTAGCCTGAAAATTTATCACATCCCCATCTGTAGAAATACTAAACCATGAGGTTACATCATTCTCTGAAGGCAGCATCTTTACAGCTGCGTAACCAGCGAAATCGACTCCTGCCGGCAGGGTATCACTGACTTCGCAAGAGCTGTAATAATACGCTGAATGCTCTTCCGGGATATCTGTCTGCAAGGTATAATAAAATTCCGAGGTACTGTCAGACAAGGTGTTTGACGTTCCCTGGGAAGCCAGTGTATTTCCAGTCTTTTTTACAAGGCCAGGATACTCTACCGGACCATAGCCTTTCGCATCCCAGTTAAGTCCGGCAGACGTTTTACAGGTTCCAGTCTGTACATCAGCAAATACACTTTTGATCCTGCTTGCTGTTTCAATAGAATAAGCTCCGCAACCAGGCCGCAGAATTGCCAGATAGAAGCCGGATGAATTGTCCAGCTCATAGACAACTGTATTTTGCGGAATCTCTCCGTCAACGGCAGGTGCCGGTGCGGTAAGAACTTCAAAGTTTTTGGAAAATAAAGTTTTCTTCACTACATTTACTACAGAATCAGTTGTCGCATACCGGTGTCCTATAGAACCATTCTGAAGATTGATTCCAAATCTCTGGTACAAGTCAATATCCAGCCATCGAAAACGATAGTTGCCTGCAACCGGAATATCTGTACCGCTTTTTACAATATCAATTTTGATTTCCTGTGCAGAGAGCTCATCCTTAAAGCTGATCCACAATTCATTTGAATTGCTGACACCAAACATAGGATAAATTCCCGTTATTTTATTTCCCTTGTAATCGTAGGTATAATCCTGATAATTATTACAGGTAAGAAGAAGGTCTACCTTCGTATTTGCTTCTTTATTGTATCCTACATGTGTAACACGAAAACCAAATTTTCCTTTTGCATTGTTATTAAGTGGAACAAAATACGGTCCCTCTACCATTGCTCCCTGCTTCATTCCTGAAATAACGTCATTTCCTGCATTGTTCCATGAATAAACCTGGGTATCCGCATTCCAGCCAAGTCTTGTATATTTGCTGCTGAAAAGCGTACTTCCATTTGCAACAGCGGTAAAACCGCCCTTTCCTTCTCTTACAGGAGTTCCTTCCTGTGCATAATTTTCCGGAGCAACATATGCATCAATCAAGTCATCTGTGCTGCCATCTTCAAGCACTTCCAGACCATCTTGAAAAAACATGGAATCCTCTCCTGAAGTTTCCATTTCCTCCAAAGAAGACAAAAATTCTCCATCCTCATTTGCAATCAGTCCACTCTGAAAAAATTTCTCCTCTTCTGAAACATTCCTGTCGGCTTCTGTACTGTCTGTTTCTGTACTATCTGTTTCTGCCCCATCCATTTCATCATGAGCAGGATTTTCTTCACATTCAGCTTCTTCAGGCGCTGTATTGTCTTGCATTACTTCCTGCGCTTCCGTTTCAGTTGACACCTTCTCATCTTCCTGTGCCCTTACTGCCCAGCCAGGATAGGAGAACGCTACAGGCACAGCCAGAGCCGCGGCCAATATAGTTTTTTTCAGATTTCTTTTTCTCATCCCCTCGCCTCCTTCTGGTCAATATCAGCCTGTTTCAAATATTCCTAATAGATTTCTTTCATGGTTTTGCTTCCATCCTGTTCCTGAATAACGCTGGCAATCACAGGTACATCATAGCTTACACTTGCATCCAATTCCCCCTCTAAATAGGAAACAGCAGCAAGTTTTCGAAATAGCGGTGTAGTGGATTCTCCTGGGTTCAAAACACTTTTATAGCCGTAAATATATTTTTTGTTTCCTGAGGTTTTCTCCTGATAAAGAAGAGTCCACTTCGTCTCGTCTGCCTGAAATGTAAACAATTCTCTGTTTTCTCTTATTGTTTTTCTGCCTGTACTGCCATCCAGAACAGCTATACTTCTCATAGGAACATTTACCTCCAGAAAAACATTTGCACTGTTTTCCCCTATATTTTTTACAACCGGATCTTTTTCCAGGATCTGACCTGGATAAACCTTTGACGCTTTTTGCGTATCCCAGTGGGCTTCTGTAAGCTGCGCCTTTACAGATCCTGCCGTAAAAACATTCTTTACTTCGCCGGCGGATTTGCTTAAATACGCAGCTGTTCCCCCGGCAAAAGACATAGTTCCGACAAGCAGCCCCATAACTGCCAAAAAGCTTCTTTTTTTCCTCAACTTATCTCACTCTCCTTTTTGTCTGCCCTTCAAAAATTTCTGTTGCCAGATAAATTGCAAACAGGAAAAAGACTGCCGCAATTTTACCCGTTCTGCTTCCTGTAAAGTTCAGCACATATCCGGCAAAAGGGATGCAAAATACAACCGTGCCCTGCAGATTTTCCCACTTTACCGGTTTTGTATCCTGATATTGATTGGAATCCCCTTTTGTTACAAAAAAATGCTTTTCCTTATTGTTTTCAGCTACCCGGTGTGTAATCATTGTTCTCCCTTGTTCTGTGGTAAATGTAATGATCTCCCCTTTTTCTACTTTTTCCGGCTCCTTTTCCTTCACATATATGGCACTTCCAACTGGCAAATCAGGGCTCATGCTTCCAGACATTACGCTGTAACATTTCATGCCATATATCTGGGGAAACGAAAGTCCGACTAACAAAATGACAAAAATCACCCATATGATTTTCAACAGACCAGACTGATCATTAAGGAAATGACAGACCTTCTTGCACTTGATCTGGTGGATAAGCATCTTGTGACAGATCAGCTTGTTCTGACGGTTGGTTATGATATTGGTAATCTGGAAAGTGGAAACAAAAAGAAACAGTATCAAGGGGAAATTACGGTGGATCGCTATGGAAGAAAAGTACCCAAGCATGCACATGGAACAGCAAATCTGAAAAACCGAACTTCCTCTTCAATAGAGATGATCGAGATGATTCTGGAATTGTATGACAAAATCGTGAATCCTGACCTTTTTATACGCCGTGTATATATTACGGCAAATCATGTTGTCGATGAATCGCTGGCGGAAGAGAAGGTTTCTTTTGAACAGTTAGATTTATTTACCGATTATAGTCACCTGGAAGAGGAACAGCAGAAACGCAAAGAGAAGCTGGAACGGGAAAAGAAGATGCAGAAGGCGATGCTGGATATCAAGAAAAAATATGGGAAGAATGCAATCTTAAAAGGAATGAATCTGCAGGAGGATGGAACTGCGATGGAACGGAACCGGCAGATCGGAGGACATAAAGCGTGAGGAAAGAAAATGTTTCGAAAGAAAATGTTACACAGGTTTCGGGGAAATTACAGAAATCGGTGATCGAAGTGCAGCAAAAGTATGGAGATATTCTGAACCTTCCGCATCATGTATCGGAGACACATCCGCCGATGCCGATAGCAGACCGAGCGGCTCAGTTTGCACCATTTGCGGCACTGACCGGCTATAAAGAAGCAATAGAAGAGACAGAGCGGCTGGCAGAGAAAAAAATCGAGCGGGAATACGAGTAAAGGCAAAAAATGGAAGAAAAATATGGTGAATCTCTTGACCTTCAAGCGGCTTGAAGGAATATAATCATCTTAACAAAGAGGGAGAAGGATGTAGATATTCGGAATGAGGGAAGGTGACAGTATGGAAAAAAGTGAAGAAAGAAACAAAATCATTTCTAAACTTCAGACAGTAATAAAAGAACAGATTGAATTAAAAGAAATCGAAATACCGGGAACCATTACATTTCAGGTTATGTCTGTGGATGGTGGGAATGTACCGGTGGGAGCCGGTGAAGTGCTTCTGCTTCGTTACAGTGCGACTCATCTGGAATACAGTCATGAGTTGGAAGACGAGAACCAGAAGTTTCATATGGCAGTTCATATCATTTATTGTAAAGAGCAGAAAGGTTTATTTGGTAAAGTAAAATACAAGACGATAAAACACCGCAAAGAGATCATTACAGAGGCAGACTGGAAGAATGGAAAGAAGGTGTCACTTTATGAAGATTAAAGATGTAGAAAAACAGGTTGGCATTTCCAAGGCGAATATAAGATTCTATGAAGAAGAAGGACTGATCCATCCGGCACGTAATCAGGAAAATAATTACCGGGAGTATTCAGAAACAGATGTAGAACAGCTTCAGGAAATTAAAAAGCTGTGTCTGATCGGTATTCCGGTACAGGAGATCAAAGAAATCTATGAAGACAGACTGACCTTGCAGGAAGCTTTATCCCGTAGACTGGACGAGATCGAAAAAGAAGAACGTACATTAAAGGAAACGAAACTGACCTGCCAGAAAGCACTGAAAAGTAAGCTTGATATTACATCGATCGATCAGCTTGAGATTGAGGAAGAAAAAGAAGAGTGGCAGGTACGTCTGGCAATTCTTTTGAAAGAGGATATTGTACAGAAGAAATTAAGCAGGGATGAGATGAACAATGAGATTGCATGCTTTTTTATTGCAGGAACGATCTTAAGTGTGATATCTATATGGCTGCTTCCGAAGGATTATATCGGAACACATCTTTATGTCGGGCTGATTTCACTTGCAGCTGTGGTAGGTCTGCTGATCATAGGAACATGTTCGGCGAATATGAAAGTGCATCTGACATTGTTGCTTCTGGGGGCAGTTGTACAGCCTGTCGGACTTTTTACAATCGGAACAGTGATGGGAAGAGGATATATTGTGTGTCGTGATACAGCGGTATTGAAGCAGTATGTAATCTACCTGTATGGCGGGGCATTTATTCTTGCAATTATATTGTGGATGGGCTCAAAGCTGAACCGCTATATTCTGAACAAACTCTGGATCAGTATGCTTGCAAGCCTGATCATGGCAGGAGTGATAGCACAGATGCTGAATCAGAAGTATGGACACTTGATGGCAACAGGCGAACTTATCGTGGGATTCCTGTGTGCGGTTATTTACCTGGTCGCAGTATCCGGAACATGGACACTGGCGAATGCAGACTGGGGAAAATATAACCGGTATCATGCAGTGTATACGTCGAACAAGATGATCAATGTATTCGCAACGATATTCAATGCAGCCGGATACTATAGTGGAAAGAACTGGAGGAGATAGCGGATATGAATTATATTACATTTAATGAAATTATTGAAGTGAACGGATTGCTGGAGGAGAAAGGACTGAATTTTAAAGTCCACTTAAGAGATGCCTGTGGGAAGCAGTCATGCTGGATCGAACCGTTGGGAAATTGTGCATGCGAAGGACGGTATGAGGAGATGTATCAGGTTGTGGAGGAGTATTTTAGAAGGAAAGGGCAGAAGATTACGTTTGATGAGACGAAGTTGAATTTTTTTGCTGTTTAATTTATCTGAAAAAATATATTGAATAATATTTACTTGTATGTTAATCTATATAAAAGCATACTTCAAAAGAAATCTAAGGTATATTGAATCATATACCATCTACATTCTAATTACATTTCAGAAATCTATGCTTTTTATACCAATCAATTGTAAAAAGCAGGAGAGGACTGAACGTGTAAGTAAGATATCCTCCTGCACATAGGAGGAATTAAATATGGCGAGAAGAAAGAGTCAGAAGAGACGCAACAAAAAGTATCAGGTAAACAACCGTCAGTTAAAGGCAAAACGGCCATACAAAGATACGATTTTTCGAATGTTGTATCATGATAAAGAAAATCTGCTATCATTGTATAATGCAGTGAATGGTCGGAATTATACTAATGCAGAAGATTTGCAGATTGTCACATTAAAAAATGCAATTTATATGGGAATGAAAAATGATCTGGCATTTATTATGGATATGAATTTATATTTGTATGAGCACCAGTCGACGTATAACCCGAATATTCCGCTTAGAAATTTATTCTATATTGCGGATGAATATCAAAGATTAGTAGTTCAGAAATCTTTATATTCAACGGTAATACAAAAGATACCGACACCAAGATTTATTGTGTTTTATAATGGGACGAAAAAGGTAGACGATTATAATGAATTCCGATTATCTTCAGCTTATGAGAACCCGACGGATAATCCGGATCTGGAATTAAGGGTGACTATGTTGAATGTAAATGATGGTCATAATCTAGAACTGATGGAACACTGCAGAACATTAAAGGAATATGCTAAATATGTTGCGAGGGTAAGAAAATATGTGACGCAGAATATTCCTCTGGAAGAAGCAGTTACGCGAGCGGTAGATGAATGCATAGAGGAAGGAATTCTGGCAGAATTTTTGATGAAGAATAAGGCTGAGGTGATCAAAGTGAGCATCTATGAGTATGATAAAGAATTTGAAGAGAAAAAATTACGGAAAGCGGAGTATGAGGCTGGGGTAGAAGCTGGAATTGAACTTGGAGAACGGAGTCTTCTGGAAAATCAGATTAGAAAGAAGTTGAAAAAAGGAAAGCCTATAGAACAAATTGCGGATGAATTGGAGGAAGCGGTAACTACAATTCAACGAATTATAGAAGAAACAAAAAAAGAAAATTGAGCAAAATCAGGAAGGCTGTTGCAGATGCAATAGTCTTCTTTTAAAAGTAATAAATGGATTTATTACTTCCACGGTTGCTTTCTCGTAAAATATAAGTTAAATTTATAATAAATAAAATTTTACAGAGAGAATGAGGAAATGTCATGGAAAGCAACAAAGAAGAACAGATAACGACGGTCAGTGAAGAGAATATTTATAAGCTGAACGGCAGGGTTCCACTTAGAAAAGCCATTCCGTTTGGCTTACAGCATGTACTGGCGATGTTCGTATCGAATCTGGCTCCGGTACTGATCGTGTGTAGTGCGGCAGTACTTAGAAGTAATGGGGCGCATTTAAGTTCGGCGGAGATTACACAGTTATTGCAGTGTGCGATGTTTGTAGCCGGAATCGGAACCTGTTTACAGTTATATCCGATTGGAGTGATCGGATCAGGACTTCCGATTATTATGGGAGTCAGTTTTACGTTTCTTGGAAGTCTGTTGGTAATTGCAACGAATCCGAATCTTGGATATGAAGGTATGGTTGGTGCAGTTATTCTGGGTGGTATTTTTGAAGGTTTTGTTGGACTGAGTGCCAAGTACTGGAGAAAATATCTGACGCCGGTTGTATCGGCATGTGTAGTCATTGCGATTGGGTTGTCACTTCTGCCGGTAGGTATGGATTCCTGGGGTGGTGGAAGTGGAGTGAAAGACTTCGGTTCCTGGTATCATCTGGTCGTTGGAGCATTTACATTGATCGTATGTCTGGTATCCAGAGAAGTATTGAAAGGTGTCTATAAGAATCTGAATGTACTGGTCGGACTGGTATTTGGCTATGCACTTGCAATTATATTTACTGTAGCAGGAATCGCACCGATGGTTGACTTTTCCGGTATTCATAAGACGATTCAGGAGGTCGGCGTATTCAGCATTCCGAAGCTTGTGTTTCTGACCAGTCATAAACCGGTATTCAATCTGGGAGCATTTTTCACGATCGCAATCGTATTCCTGGTATCGGCAGCAGAGACGACAGGAGCAACGACAGCAGTCTGCACAGGTGGACTTGGACGTGATCTTAAGATGAAAGAACTTCGCGGTTCACTGGCAGTCGATGGATTTTCCAGTGCGATCTCCGGATGTTTCGGATGTCTGCCGCTGACATCATTCAGTCAGAATATCGGACTTGTGACGATGACACAGGTAATCAACCGTTTTACAATTCTGATGGGAGCACTGATTCTGATCCTTGCATCATTATTCCCGCCGCTTGGAGCGTTCTTCAATTCACTTCCACAGGCAGTGCTTGGCGGATGTACGGTTATGATGTTTGGATCGATCATGTATGAAGGAATCAAGATGCTGAAAGAATGTAAATTCGATGACAGAACAATGATTATCGTGTCACTGTCATTTAGTATCGGAGTTGGTCTGACACAGACATCCGGGAACTTCTTTGCAGCATTTCCAAGTGCGGTAGGAGATGTATTTAATGGAAATGCAGTGGCAGGAGTGTTCGTGGTATCGTTACTTTTGAGTCTGTTTTTGCCGAAGAAGACGAAGGTGGAGTAAGCGAGAATATAAAACAGCATAGTGAATCATAGAAGAAAAGATTATCTGGAGAAAGGGAACTATCCGGATAATCTTTTTTTGGGGCCATGCGTTTATAAGTAGTTGCCGAAAGAAGATTCTTTAGAGTTAAAAATATAAGAAAAGTTGGAAAAATCACATAATTACGAAAAAAACGGTTGGAATATTGCGTGGTAAAAATTATTGACAAACGATAATTCCTTGCTATAATAAAATTATAAATTATCGAAAAACAATAATTTTCAAACACAGAAAGGAGGAAATATGGGAATTCGTATATGCTTGGATGAAGTCCTGAAAAAGAAGGGAATGACTTCAAAAGAATTATGCAGACAAGTCGGTATTACCGAGGCCAATCTGTCGGTACTCCGAAGCGGAAAAGCCAAAGGTATCCGTTTGCATACGATGAATCGTATCTGTTATTTCCTTCAATGTGATGTAGGTGATATTTTAAAATTTGATGGAAATCTGGATGAAGAGGAGGGTGAATAATATGAAGATGAAAAGTTTTGAAAAATTCCGGAAACCACTGACCAGTCTGATGAGATTTCTGGAAATCTTACATTGGTTCGATGGTATCGTATTACTTTGGGCGGGATCGGCTATACCTATGCACAGCGTGCACATTAACGGGGCTATATTCGGCATCAAACAGGATACCATGATGAATGCCTACGGGATGTTCTTTACACTGATTGATGCAAAGGGAAATATGCGGATGCATCTGGTATCCGTGTGGCTTCTGCTGTTGGGAGCAACATCTATATTACTGGCCCTGATTTTTCGCAACGTTCATAAAATACTGAAGTCACTGGAAGGCACAAAGGAACAACCAGAAATGGGCACACCGTTTACAGCAGAAAATATAGAAAGAGTAAAGAAAATAGGAATTTACAGTATAGTAATGCCGACGATTCAGAATGTGGTCGTTTATATTTGCGGAGTATTGATTAAAATGAATGGACTGAAAGATATCAATTTTGAAGTGAGAGGATTCATTTTTGGAATTATTGTTTTATGTTTAGCCTATGTATTCTCTTATGGAGTAAATCTGCAGGAAGAAGTAGATGGGTTTATCTAAGATTTCTATTTGGAGAGGAGAGATAGATATGCAGAAAAGTATCAAATCATTGAAAAGAAATGGCATATTGTTATTGGCGTATGATTTATTGGTGTTATGTATTGTATTTGTAAAAAATGGAATGATAAATATGTCAGCGGAAGCGGCCACTTCTCTAATTGTATCTATTGGTTTTGGAATATTCATCAATTTACTCTGGATCGTGGATTCCAAAACTTGGATTACTGATTACGGAAAAAGGAAATGTATCTGGTCCTATTGGTGTGGCGAAATTGTACTTCTGCTGTTAGTAGTTGCTTTGGAAAATATGAATCAACTGGTTGCAACATCTGCCATATTAGGAATGATGGCGGTATATCTTATAATTGGTATATGGTGGGTGAGCCGCAAGCTCTAATGTGCTAATGCTCACCACACACATCCAGAAATTCCTGCACCAGCGGCACCGGTTTCTTTCCCTTCGCCCAGATCAGAAGTATCTTAGTTATAAGATCAGGCTCATCCAATTCTTGTATACAAAGTCCGTCACACAAGCTAGCCATGGACTGCGGAAAGATGGCAGTTGCAAGATCTTCTTTCGCCCACAGCATGGCACCTCTGGGATCATCGCAGACACAGAAGATGTCCGGATTCATATTCTGGGCATGAAAGGTATTCATGATGAGTTCTTCGTATCTCCGGTATAAGATCAGCGGTCTATGTAAAAGATCGGAGAGCTTTAAGGAAGAAACCGCATTGTGTTTCGAAGAATTATGCGGTGTATCTGTGGTAACGTCAGCGGTCTTTGAAACCATATTTTTGGGTGCTGATACTGCAATCATCGGCTCAGAACACAATTCCATATAAGACACTTCGTCAAGACGCAGTGGTGTTCTGGCAACGGAGATATCGATGATCCCGTCCAGAAGATACTGATAAAGCGAATAAGTGATCCCGTCGTGGACTTCAAAGTTCACGTCGGGATTTTTTTTCGAAAACTGGGAAATATAAGGCATGATGGTATCTACAGTTGTGGGAGTCAGACCGATACGCAGGATCCGTTTTTTCCCGGTTTTCGAGACCTCGAGCTCGGTAGATCTGGCGTATTCCAGCAGATTACCGGATCGGTCGTAGAGAAGCTTTCCGGCTTCAGTAAGAGTAACGCCCTTGCTGGTGCGGTCGAAAAGTTTTACATTTAATTCATTTTCCAGCTGACGGATCTGGTAGCTGAGCGGAGGCTGGGACATATTTAAGTGTCTTGCAGCTTCGTTGATGCTGCCGGTGGATGCAATCTCGCGGAAATATTCTAACTGTCTGAGTTCCATGTTGGATTACCTGCCTTATATATTTTTTGTATTGCAAAGCTATAAAAACAATATTATTCATATCAATGATAACGGACTATAATAAAACAGTCAAGGGACATTATGATAAGTAGATAACAGATGATTTATTAGTTATCGGATAGAAAAAGGAATGGAGTGAAAGAAATGAAGCGTCTTGAGAAATTTCTGAGGCCATACCGCAGGGAAAGCATTCTGGCACCGCTTTTTAAATTATTAGAAGTGGTATTCGATCTTATGGTTCCGGTTGTGGTAGCTCAGATCATTGATGTGGGCGTTGCGAAGAATGACCGTGGATATATCGTGGAAATGTTCTTCGTATTACTACTCATGGCAGCAGTCGGACTGTTGTGCAGCTTTACCGCACAGTTCTTTGCCGCAAAGGCAAGTGTCGGATTTGCGACCAGTGTCAGACAGGCAATGTTCGACCATATCCAGGGATTGTCATTTACAGAACTGGATACGCTCGGAACAGACACACTGATCACGAGACTGACGGACGATGTGAACCAGGTGCAGAACGGAATTAACATGGGACTGCGTCTGTTACTTAGAAGTCCGTTTGTCGTAATCGGTGCGATGGTGATGGCATTTACCATCAATGTACGCTGTGCACTGATCTTTGTAGTGACAGTACCGATCCTGTTTGTCGTTGTATTTTCGATTATGCTGATCAGTATTCCGCTGTTCAAGAAAGTACAGGCAGGTCTGGACCGTGTGACAGGACTTACGAGAGAGAATCTGACAGGTGTCCGTGTCATCCGTGCATTCTGCAGGGAAGAACAGTCGGTGGAAGAATTCGAAGAAGGAAACAGAGAACTTACAAGATTGAATGAGTTCGTAGGAAGAATTTCTGCCCTTCTGAATCCGCTCACGTATGTATTGATTAACGGAGCAACTGTGTTACTGATCGCGCGTGCCGGAGTGCAGGTCAATATCGGGAATCTGCAGCAGGGACAGGTAGTAGCGCTGTATAACTATATGGCACAGATTATCGTAGAACTGATCAAGCTGGCATCCCTGATCATTACGTTGAACAAATCAATGGCTTGCGCAGACCGTGTGGCCGGTATTCTGGATGTGAAGTCCAGCATGGAATACAAAGTGGCGGCTGAGCAGATGAAGAATGAACAGATAAATGCTGATCAAAGAAAATATGAGACAGACGGCGAGAATGATCAGGCCGACAGTAATCTGGCAGTTGAATTCAACCACGTCACCTTCACATACGAAGGTGCCGGAGCATCCAGCTTATCGGACATCACCTTCCGTGCGAAGAAAGGACAGACGATCGGAATCATCGGAGGAACCGGAAGTGGTAAGAGTACACTGGTCAGCCTGATCCCGAGATTCTATGATCCACAGGAAGGAACGGTAAAAGTAAATGGTATCAATGCAAAGGACTATCCGCAGGGAGAACTTTGCAGTGAGATCGGAGTGGTACAGCAACGTTCCATCCTGTTCAAAGGAAGTATCCGCGACAATCTGAAGTGGGGCAATGATCAGGCTTCAGATGAAGATCTGTGGAAAGCAATCATAATCGCTCAGGCAAAAGATGTTGTAGAAGCTAAGCCTGGAAAGCTTGATTTTGAAGTAGAACAGAACGGACGTAACCTGTCCGGCGGACAGAAGCAGCGTCTGACGATCGCACGTGCACTGGTCAGCAAGCCTGAGATATTGATTCTGGACGACAGCTTAAGTGCGCTGGATTTTGCGACAGACGCAGCGCTTCGTAAAGCAATCGGTGAACTGGAAGGCAATGTGACAACCTTCCTGGTATCTCAGAGAATTTCCGGTATCCGTCAGGCAGACAAGATCCTGGTTATGGAGGACGGTGAGCTGGCAGGACAGGGAACCCATGAAGAACTGATGGAGACTTGCGAGACCTATCAGGAGATCTATTATTCACAGTTCCCGGAAGAACGTCCGGCTGCAGTTAAATCTTCAAAGGAAACCGGAAAAGATTTGGACAAAGCGGATAAAATGACAGAGAAGGCAGAGAAAGGAGCGGCAGAGTAATGAAGAAATTATTAAAGCTCATAGGAAAGTATAAGATTTTCCTTGCATTCAGTGTAATCTTTGCTGCAATCTCTGTAGTATTGCAGTTATATGTGCCGGTTTTATTCGGTGATGCAATTGATGAAGTTGTATCGGCACATCAGGTGAACTTTGATATGATGTGGTATTATCTGAAGCAGATTCTGATTTTTATCGTGATATCAGCATTTGCTACGTGGTTCATGAATCTGTTGAACAACCGGATGACTTACCGGATCGTGCAGGATATCCGTTCACAGGCAATCCGTCATATCCAGGTACTGCCGTTGTCTTATCTGGATCAGCACAGCACCGGAGATATTGTAAGCCGTGTCATTGCAGATACAGATATCTTATCCGATGGTCTGTTGTTGGGATTTACACAGTTGTTTTCAGGAATCGTGACGATTGTTGTGACACTGATTTTCATGTTCTCTAAGAATGTGTGGGTAACACTGCTGGTGATCGTACTGACACCATTTAGTTTCGTAGTGGCGAAATTCATTTCTTCCAGATCTTATACGATGTTCCGGAAGCAGAGTGAGACCAGAGGACGGCAGACCGCACTGATTGAAGAAATGATCGGCGGACAGAAAGTAGTAAAAGCATTTGGGTACGAGAAAGAATCATCCAGAAGATTTGATGAAATCAATAAAGAACTGCAGAACTACAGCCAGAAAGCAGTGTTCTACAGCAGTTTAACGAACCCGTCCACACGATTCGTCAATAATATCATTTACGCCGGAGTGGCTTTACTTGGAGCATTTCTGATACCGGGCGGCACGCTGACGGTCGGAGGACTTTCTGTACTGTTAGCGTATGCGAACCAGTATATGAAGCCGTTCAACGATATCAGTTCGGTAGTCACAGAGATGCAGAATGCGCTGGCATGTGCGGACCGTATCTTTGATCTGTTAGAGCAGAAAGAAGAGACATTGGATGCGGAAGGCGCATTTGCTACAGTTGATGGCAATGTTACAATCGACGATGTGGCATTTAGTTATGATAAAGAAAAAGAACTGATCGAGAACTTCAATCTGGATGTAAAACCGGGTATGCGTATTGCAATTGTTGGTCCGACAGGATGCGGTAAGACGACATTTATCAACCTGCTGATGCGCTTCTATGATGTAGATGAAGGAAAGATCCTGGTGGATGGAAAGGACATCCGGGAGGTATCCAGACATGCCCTTAGAAGCAGCTTTGGTATGGTGTTGCAGGATACCTGGATCAAGAGCGGAACCGTAAGAGACAACATCTGCTTTGGAAAACCGGATGCAACCGATGAAGAGATCATTCGTGCAGCGAAGGAGGCAAGAAGCTGGGAATTCATCCGGAGACTTCCAAAAGGTCTGGACACGGTGCTTCACGAAGACAGTATCAGCCAGGGTCAGAAGCAGCTTCTGTGTATCACAAGAGTCATGCTCTGTCTGCCGCCGATGTTGATTCTTGATGAGGCGACATCAAGTATCGATACCCGTACCGAACTGCAGGTACAGGAAGCATTCGATAAGCTGATGAAAGGAAGAACAAGCTTTATCGTGGCACACAGACTTTCGACGATACGGAATGCTTCGTTAATCTTAGTTATGAAAGACGGTAAGATCATCGAGCAGGGCAATCATGAAGAATTGCTGAAAAAAGGTGGATTTTACCATAAGTTATACCATAGTCAGTTTGAAGGTTAATACGCAATCTGGCAAAAAGCTCGCTTAGGCGGGCTTTTTCAGTTATAATACAGATAAATACTAATCAGTAAGAATGGAGAAAATCTGTAGAAGGAATGTGTTATAATATTCTGCAGTGAAGAAGAACAGAGGGAGTAACAGTATATGACGATCAAAGAAATTGCCAAACTGGCAGGAGTATCCAGCGCAGCGGTGTCGAGATACCTGAACGGCGGATACGTCAGTGACGAGAAGAAAGAACAGATTAAGAAAGTAATTGATGAGACCGGCTATCAGCCATCGGCGCAGGCGCGTATGCTTAGAACCAAGAAAGCGTGTCTGATCGGGGTGGTTGTACCAAAGATTAATTCAGAATCCATCAGCCGGATCACGGCAGGAATCGAAAAGGTTCTTTCGGAGCGGAATTACCAGATGCTGCTTGCCGGAACGGATAATACACCGGCGAAGGAAATAGAGTATATGCGTCTGTTCGAGAATTATCCGGTAGACGGGATTATTCTTGTGGGAACGATGATCACGGCGGAACACCGGAGATTTCTGAAAGAATCGAAAGTACCGGTGGTTGTGATTGGTCAGCATACGAAATATGCGAACTGTATTTATCATGATGATTACGGCGCAGGGGAGGCCATGGGATGTGCGGTTGCGGCAAAGAGCCGGAAAGAGATTGCATATATCGGAGTATCAAGAGAAGATAAAGCAGCTGGAGCGGCCAGAGAAGATGGATTCCGGGAAGGTCTGAAAAGGTCGGGAAAAGAATTAAAAGACGGATATTATAAGGTGGCGGAGTTCACGACAGAATCCGGATATGAAAAGGTTCTGGAATTATTGAATGAAAAACATGACATCGATATCATATCATGCGCCACTGATACAATCGCAGCCGGGGCAATCGAAGCGATTCATACTTATGCCGGAAGTCAGATTCCGAAGAATGTAGAAGACACAGGATCCAGATTCCGTTATATATTAGAAAATACATCGATTCAGGTTACCGGATTTGGCGATAATCAGCTTTTAAAGGCGGTAACAGGTGGAATACCAACAGTGCATTTTGGCTATAAGACCAGTGGAATCCGGGGCGCAGAACTCCTGTTGGATGTAATAGAAAGGGATGAAAGCATTCCGGTAGAGATCAAACTTGGATTCCGGCTCGCTAACATTGATGATCCGGAAGAAAATATAGAAGACTAAGAGATGCCGGAGCAGAAAATCAGTGTGTAAAATGTGTAAATAGATTCCGAATCAGTCAAAAACAACAGAATTCGTGCAAACCGCACAAAATCGAATAGCAAATATCAGTAAAAGTGCCATCTTTACAAATGGCATTTTTTTTTTATAAAATCACAAGATGTGAAAACGATTACACATAAAGCAAGGAAGGAGAGTTAATATGGATTACAGAAAGACCGCACAGGACATCCTGGATCATGTCGGCGGAAGTAAGAACATTGCATCTGCAGCACATTGTGCAACGAGACTTCGTCTTGTCATTGCAGATAATAAGAAAGTAAGTAAAGAAGCACTTGAAAATATTGACGGGGTAAAAGGGGTCTTCGAGGCATCGGGACAGCTTCAGATTATCCTCGGAACAGGTACAGTAAATAAAGTATTTGCCGAGTTCATCGACATCGCAGGTATCACGGCAAGCTCGAAAGCAGAGGCAAAAGAGGCAGCTGCAGAGAAGCAGAACTGGTTCATGCGTGCGATCAAGCTGCTTGGTGATATCTTCGTACCGATCATTCCGGCCATCGTAGCCAGCGGTTTCTTAATGGGAATCATGAACTCACTTGATTTTATGAATAGCAACGGATTCCTCCATATTAATACACACAGTTCGATTTATGTATTTGCGAATCTGTTCAGTAACATTGCTTACACATTCCTGCAGATCCTGATCGCATTCTCAGCTGCAAAAGCATTCGGTGCGAACCAGTATCTTGGTGCAGTTATCGGTATGATCATGATCCATCCGTCACTGCAGAATGCTTATACTGTAGCAACAGAGGGTGTACAGCAGACACAGAGCGTCTTCTTCGGACTGTTCAAGATCGATATGGTCGGATATCAGGGACACGTCATTCCGGTTATCATCGCCGTATGGATTCTGGCAGTGATCGAGAAGAAGTTACATAAGATCGTTCCGGAAGTTCTTGACTTGTTCGTAACACCTCTGGTCAGCGTATTTGTAACAGGTTACCTTACATTATCAATTGTAGGACCGATCTTCGTATGGGCTGAAAATGCAATTCTCGGAGCAATCCAGTGGATGTTAACGCTTCCTCTCGGAATCGGAAGTCTGATCATGGGAGGTTTATATGCACCAACCGTAGTAACCGGTATTCATCAGATGTATACAGCCATTGACATCGGACAGCTTGCAAAATACGGTGTTACATACTGGCTTCCACTTGCAAGTGCAGCCAACGTAGCACAGGGAGCTGCAGCACTTGCAGTAGGTATTAAGTCTAAAGATAAGAAGATCAAATCTCTGGCGCTTCCATCATCACTCAGTGCATTTATGGGAATTACAGAGCCTGCAATCTTCGGTGTAAACTTAAGATTCTTCAAACCATTCATCGCCGGATGTATCGGTGGAGGATGTGGAGCATTATATGCATCACTGGTACATCTTGGAGCGAAAGGAACTGGTGTAACAGGTATCTTCGGTATCCTGCTCTGCCTGAACCAACCGCTTCAGTACCTGATCGAGATGGTGATCGCAGTCGGTGTTGCATTCGTGATCTCATTCCTGATCTATAAGGATGCAGAACCAAAGGCAGCAACAGAGACAGCAGCAGTAGAAAATATTGAAACAGCAGACGCAGTAACAACAGACGCAACAACAGCAGACACAACTGCAGAGACAGCAGAAGAGACATTAACAAGCCCGGTAAATGGAACACAGATTCCGTTAGCAGAAGTAGCAGATGAGACATTCGCATCAGAGATGCTCGGAGCTACCGTTGCAGTAGAGCCTGCAGACGGAAAAATCGTAGCGCCATGCGACGGAGAAGTATCGAATATCTTCGAGACAGGTCATGCCGTATGTATCACAACAGAATCGGGTGGCGAACTTCTGATCCATATCGGTATTGATACTGTAAAAATGGATGGAAAAGGATTTACAAAGAAAGTTTCTGATGGCGACAAAGTACATGCAGGAGATATTCTGGTAGAAGCGGACCTTGAGGAAATCAAGAATGCAGGATATCAGACGACAACAATGATGATTCTGACAAATACAGATGAATTCGGAAATGTAACAAAGGCAGAACCTGCTGAAGTTAAGACAACAAGTAAAGTTATGACACTTATAAAATAATGTGTATAGAAATAATGCTTATAGATAGATGGAGACGATTGATTTATGAACGCATTAACAAGAGATCTTGTAAAATTAGTAGAGACAGCAGAACAAAGCCAGAAAACCAGAGAAGAGTTATCCGTATCAGATAGAAAATTTCGTGAAAAACTACACCTGATGCCGCCGGTCGGCTGGCTGAATGATCCAAATGGACTCTGCCAGTTCCAGGGTATCTATCACGCGTTTTTCCAGTATTCGCCGTTTAATGCAGAAGGCGGTGTGAAGATGTGGGGTCACTATACCAGCAAGGATATGATTAAGTGGGAATATCAGGGTACCGCACTTTATCCAGATCAGCCATTTGACTGTCACGGAGTATATTCCGGATCCGCATTTATTGAAGATGGAAAAATGTATCTGTACTATACAGGAAATGTCAAATTAGAAGACGGGGAATATGATTACATCCGCACCGGACGTGAGGGCAATACCGTTCTGGTTATAACGGAAGACGGCAAGACGTTCGGAAAGAAAAAAGAACTGATGAGAAATTCAGATTATCCGGACGATCTGACCTGTCATGTAAGAGATCCAAAGGTATGGAAAGAAAATGGTACTTATTATATGGTACAGGGTGCAAGAACGAACGAAGATGTAGGTCAGGTACTTGTATTTGAATCTGAAGATAAAGTAAACTGGAAGTTCAGAAACCGGGTGGAATCCGAAAAGCCATTCGGGTATATGTGGGAATGCCCGGATTATTTCAAAATCGGAGATAAGAAACTTCTTTCCACGTCTGTTCAGGGACTGGAAGGTGGTATCTGGGAGGATCGTAATGTATATCAGTCCGGATACTTTGAGATAGAAGGAGATATTCTTGGAGAATACAAGTTGTCAGAGTATCATTTGTGGGATTATGGGTTTGATTATTATGCCCCGCAGAGTTTTGAGACGGAAGACGGAAGAAGGATCCACATCAGCTGGATGGGAATGCCGGACTGCGAAGAATACAGCAATCCGACCATTCAGACAGGATGGCAGCATTGCTTTACATTTCCAAGAGAAATCTTTGAAAAAGACGGCAAGATCTGTCAACGTCCGATAAGAGAACTAGAAGAGAAGAAACATCTGGTAAGTGATGTGAAAGGTATGCTGGCAGGAGAGGGATATCCGGTATATGAAATGACGATTTCGGATATTACAAAGAACCGCTTTAAAGTTATCCTTTCAGAGAAGCTGATCCTGGATTATGCTGACGGAAAATTCCGGATGCATTTTACAGATCAGGATAAAACTTCGGTATCTTCCGGAAGAAGCATGAGATATGTAGAAGTGGAAGAAGTGGAGAATCTGAAGATTCTGGCCGATACATCCTCTGTTGAAGTATTTGTAAATGATGGGGAATATGTATTTTCGACAAGATATTATCCGGAAGTTTATAAATTACAGGCAGAAGCTGTGGGAGCACAGATTACGTTGTCAGAAATTATGTAACGAAATATCAATCTGAGATACCAATAATATAGAAAGAAGATCACCATATATCAAAAGAAAGAGTTTCAGTAGAGAAATTTTCAAAAGATATATGGTGATTTTTAATACCAATGTATGCAATAGAAGCTGCCAGTGGTAGGTTCTATGTATGCAAGAGATACAAATATTTTTCAAAATTAACGCCTTCGTTTACCGGAACATGTTCTTCTACAGAATCAATTAATGATTTTTCAAGAAAAGAACCTGCGGTCTGCATCATTTCCGTAAGGGAAATATCTCTGGCAAGTCCGCCTGTGATGCAGGAAGCAAAGAGATCACCCGTACCGGAATAACTTCCGTTGCAACAGGGATATGCCGAAAGAAAATGTGAAGAGCCATCTAGCAGGAGATTTCCAATCTTATGAACTCCGTCATCTGCAGTAAAATGAATACCAGTGATGAGGACCTTTTTTTCATGATCCTTTGTCAAAGTCTGCCCTGCATCCTTAAGTCGTGAAATGAGCTGCTGTATAGACAGAGACGGATCCTGCAGGCTGTTATAATCTATATCCGTCAGCAGACAGAATTCGGTAAGGTTAGGAGTGATAACATCTGCACGTGCGGCAAGTTCTTTCATAGCAGTCAGAAGCCCGGAAGTATACATATCATAGGTAACGCCATCGTCTCCCATTACAGGATCGACCAGAAGAAAGGTGTCTGCTGTCTGGAAAGTATCCAGAAAGTACATGATCTGTTCAATCTGGCAGACACTGGCAACATAACCAGTATAGATTCCGGAAAAAGAAGTGCCTAGTTTCTTCCATTCCTGGCGGAAATAATCCATCTTATCGGTAAAATCATAACAGTAGTAGCTGGGGTATTCTGTTTGTGAACTTAAAATGGCGGTAGGGAGTGGACAGGCCTGGATTCCCATCGCAGATAATACGGAGATGGCAGCAGTCAGGGAACAGCGTCCAAGTCCGGACAGATCATTGATTACAGCAACTTTTTTTGTCATAAAGAAATCCTCATTTTCTAATGTATTGTAAATATGTAATAATTATACCATTATAAAAAGAAGAAAGAAACGGCCAGAGAAAAGGAAGACTTGCAGGCCACCAGAGCTTAAAAAAATAATTTAAAAAATTTTGAAAAAGTTGTTGACAGATAGAAAACGTTGCGCTATAATTAATTTCGTTGCTGAGGTACATAAATAACTGAGGCAAGCAAATATAATATGTGCGCGTAGCTCAGCTGGATAGAGCGTCTGGCTACGGACCAGAAGGTCGGGAGTTCGAATCTTCTCGCGCACGTACGAGAGACCCTTGTTTGACATTAAGTCGGACGAGGGTTTTTTGCTGTTCCGAAGCGGATGTTTCAATTCAGATGACCGGGACAGTATTGACATAATTTGGGCAACTGTGTTAAGGTTACATAGTAAATTTAATCAAGATTGTGTGAGGTGTCAGTCAGAAGGATTCAGAATAATTTGTGGAAAGAATGATCTGACTGGTGAAAAGGGAAACAGGTGAGAATCCTGTACGAACTCGTCACCGTGTTTTGCAAGCAGAAGCTACAGATCCACTGGGAGAACCGGGAAGGGAGCAGA
>ERZ827363.1439-NODE-1439-length-23227-cov-5.164120_pt1 | contig 23227 bp, 14 predicted proteins | sample MGYA00519776_ERZ827363 | MGnify/ENA primary metagenome ERZ827363 (study PRJEB31778, sample SAMEA3449288) | human gut metagenome | biome: human gut; feature: human-associated habitat; material: faeces | place: United Kingdom | collected 2010/2012 ...
AGGTCTGTCTCAGCTCCATCGTCTGTTACAAAAACTTCACCGTGTTGTACCGGATTCATTGTACCCGGGTCAATGTTGATGTACGGATCAAATTTCTGCATTGTAACTGTGTACCCGCGTGCCTTGAGCAGACGCCCAAGAGAAGCTGCTGTGATTCCTTTTCCAAGACCTGAGACAACGCCTCCGGTAACAAATACATACTTAACTGCCATAGTTCCAGTTCCCTCCTTATGGTAATTTTTTTTGTCTACTACTCATTGTGTTCTGTAAAAAATAAGATAGAATGCGATTTCTATTCATCAGAAAAGTCCGGTATAACCTTCTGACGGATAAAAATAGAAAAAAACCCCATAAAAACAAATTTATGTGGCTCCCTCGCTACTTTGATTTCCCCTTGAAATCAATTCCCCTATAAAATACTTTAAAAGTATACACCCATTCCAGAAAAAAATACAACAATTTTTTTTGAAATGGGTGTATAAAAATCAAAAATATAATATTTGTCTACTGATAGATCGGTTTTTTCTCGTATCTCGGTTCAGATGTAACCTGGATGGATAACTTCTGGAACAGACGGATATCTACATTTGCAAGCATAACGGATACATGAGCCTGGCAGCCTTTTAAATTCGGGACTTGTCTGAGTGCCTGTTCAGCAACCGGATTGGAAGAGGCACTGATAGAAAGTGCAATCAGAGCTTCATCGATGTGAAGTCTTGGGTTCTTGCTTCCAAGGAATTCGGTTTTAACTTTCTGGATCGGTTCCAGGGCAGTCGGTGAGATTAGGTGCATATCATGATCGATTCCGGCGAGCTCTTTTAAGGCGTTCAGGATCAGGGCAGCAGATGCGCCAAGCAGATCAGAGGTTTTTCCTGTTACGATGCGTCCGTCCGGAAGCTCCAGAGCGGCAGCCGGTGCACCGGTTTCTTCAGCGCGTGCAAGAGCGGCATCAACAACCTTACGGTCATGTACGGTAACTCCTGCCTGATTCATCAGAAGCTCGACCTTATAAGTCTCTTCCTTCGGGCATTCACCGGAAAGGAAACGGTCCATGGTGCGGTAGTAGCGGCGAATGATCTCCTGACGGGAAGCTTCTTTGCAGACTTCATCGTCACAGATGCAGTTACCAGCCATGTTAACACCCATGTCTGTTGGTGATTTGTATGGATTTTCTCCGTAAATGCGCTCAAAAATTGCACTCAGTACAGGGAAGATCTCTACGTCACGGTTGTAGTTTACAGTTGTTACACCATAAGCTTCAAGATGATATGGGTCGATCATATTTACATCGTTAAGGTCAGCTGTAGCAGCCTCATAAGCGAGGTTTACCGGGTGCTTCAGCGGCAGATTCCAGATAGGGAATGTCTCGAACTTCGCATATCCGGCTTCGATTCCGCGCTGGTGCTCCTGATATAACTGAGACAGGCAGACAGCCATCTTTCCACTTCCAGGTCCCGGAGCTGTTACAATAACAAGCGGATGTGAAGTCTCGATATAATCGTTCTTTCCGTAACCATTCTCACTGACGATCAGTGGAATGTTGGACGGATATCCCGGAATATTGTAATGAATGTATACAGAGATTCCAAGGTTCTCAAGACGGTTCTTGAACAGAAGTGCACTTTCCTGTCCGGAGAACTGTGTGATTACTACACTTCCAACGAAAAGTCCCTGCTCACGGTAAGTACCGATCAGGCGGATCACGTCTGAATCATAAGTGATACCAAGATCCCCACGAATCTTATTCTTTTCAATGTCTTTTGCACTGATTGCAAAGACGATCTCAGCCTGGTCGCTGAGCTCCTTTAAGAGACGCAGCTTGCTGTCAGGTTCAAATCCCGGAAGTACACGGGAAGCATGATAGTCATCAAAAAGCTTTCCACCGAATTCAAGATAGAGCTTTCCACCGAATTTTCCGATACGCTCGCGGATATGTTCGGACTGCATTTTCAGATATTTGTCATTATCAAATCCAATTTTCATCGTTTTATCTTCCTTACTATAAATTTTGCCGAACTGTTATTACTATTATTAACAGATAAATCTGTTATAAACAGGCATTACTTTTCTAGTATACTATGAAACGGCACGTTTTTACAATATTTTCATAATCTTTTTATTGATTTATGGAAAACCACTATTTATAATGGTAGGAAGTAGTTGTTTTTTTACAAATAAGGTAAAAGATTTGCTGGAAAATAACCACTATTTAAGTTTTGGAGGAAAAAAATGGAGAATAGCAATAAAAACAAAGGCCCGAACAAGAACCGACAGGGTTGGGGAATTATTTTGTTCACTACCTTGTTGGTTACTTTTGTTGTTATGGGCCTATATTCTATGATGCAGGGCGGAAGCGCTTCTGAGATCAGCTATGATAAATTTCTGAAATTAGTTGATAATGGAAAAGTAGAGTCTGTCACATTTACCAATTCAAGGATCAATATCGTTTTGACAGATGACGCCAGAAAGGAAAAGGCAGAGGGAAAACTTACAGAAGTAAAGGATAATGAGAAAGCTTCTGCAGACCAGAGTGATAGTTCAGATTCTAAGGAAAGCGAAGATCAGGAAAATGTTATGGACAGTCTGCTTGGTCAGATCAGTCAGATGCAGGGTAGCTCCAAGAGCAAGGAACCGGATTATTACACAGGAAATGTATCAGATGACACACTTGTAAAGCGTTTAGATAAGGCAGGGGTAGAGTTTAAATCCCAGATTCCGGATACGGCAAGTTCACTGATCATGGATATCTTCATCACAGTGATCCTTCCGATCGTACTTCTTGTATTCATGTTTAATTTCCTTATGAAGAAGATGTCTAAGGGCGGCGGCATGATGGGAATCGGCAAGAGCAATGCCAAGATGTATATGGAGAAGCAGACAGGTGTGACATTCTTAGATGTTGCAGGTGAAGATGAAGCGAAGGAGTCCTTGCAGGAAGTTGTTGATTTCCTGCATAATCCTGGAAAATATACAGGCATCGGAGCGAAGCTTCCGAAGGGAGCACTTCTTGTAGGACCTCCGGGAACAGGTAAGACACTTCTTGCGAAAGCAGTTGCAGGAGAGGCGAAGGTTCCGTTCTTCTCCTTGTCAGGATCTGCATTCGTAGAGATGTATGTCGGTGTAGGTGCTTCCCGTGTGCGTGACCTGTTCAAACAGGCACAGCAGATGGCTCCATGTATTGTATTTATCGATGAGATCGATGCAATCGGTAAGAGCCGTGACAGCGCACTTGGCGGTGGCGGTAATGACGAGCGTGAGCAGACATTAAACCAGCTTCTTGCAGAGATGGATGGATTCGATACGAATAAGGGACTACTTGTTCTTGCAGCAACAAACCGTCCGGAGGTACTTGATCCGGCGCTGTTGAGACCGGGACGTTTTGATCGCCGTATCATAGTAGATAAGCCGGATCTGAAAGGTCGTGTCGAGATTCTTAAGGTTCATGCGAAGGATGTTAAGATGGATGAGACAGTCAATCTGGAAGAGATCGCGCTTGCAACTTCAGGAGCAGTTGGATCAGATCTTGCCAATATGATCAATGAGGCTGCCATCACTGCAGTTAAGCATGGCAGACAGGTTGTCAGCCAGAAAGACCTCTTTGAGGCAGTGGAAGTTGTACTTGTAGGTAAAGAGAAGAAAGACCGTATCATGAGTGCAGAAGAGCGAAGAATCGTATCTTATCACGAGGTTGGACATGCGCTTGTCACAGCACTTCAGAAGAATACAGAACCGGTACAGAAGATCACAATCGTTCCTAGAACAATGGGAGCACTCGGTTATGTAATGCAGACACCGGAGGAAGAGAAGTTCTTAAATACGAAGAAAGAACTTGAAGCAATGATCGTTGTTGCACTCGGTGGACGTGCAGCAGAAGAGATTGTATTTGACACTGTTACGACAGGTGCATCGAACGATATCGAGCAGGCAACGAAGATCGCCAGAGCGATGATCACACAGTATGGTATGTCAGAGCGCTTTGGTCTGATGGGACTTGAATCTGTTCAGAGCCGGTACTTAGACGGTCGTGCAGTTCGTAACTGTGGAGAAGCGACAGCAGCGGAGATCGATGAAGAGATCATGAAGATGCTCAAAGCTTCCTATGAAGAAGCAAAACGCCTCTTGAGTGCGAACAGAGATGCTCTTGATAAGATTGCAGCCTTCCTGATCGAGAAAGAGACGATCACAGGTAAGGAATTCATGAAGATCTTCCGTGAAGTGAAGGGAATCCCTGAACCGGAAGAAGCAGATGGAGAAAAGAAAGAAGAGCAGGAGTCCGGAAGAATCTTGATGAAGCCGACAGAGACACAAGCAGCAGAGCCAGAAACAGTGAAAGAACCGGAAACAGAAAAAGAGCCGGAAACACAGGCAGCAGAAATACAGTCACAAGAAACGGTGGCAGAAGAAAAGTCAGAGTAAGAGCTGATTATCAATATTAAGAGTTTCGCAGATGGAGAGGAAAAGTCATTTGCGAAACTCTTTTTCTTTGATGAAAACATGTTATAATGAAATGAGGCAAAATGTGCCAGGGTATATCAGCTGGGAGATGACTCCCACCTCTATAGGTGGTGAGAAACAAGCTGGTATCAGTGGTGGGAGTCAATCCCCCAGCTGATATAGCCTCCGGCAGGATTGCAGAGGTGCGCAGTAGAAGTATGTCATGCAATTGCATGACGCGCACCTCGCAGCAAGAATGCCGAGGCATTCTTGAATGCAAGGCACAGAAGATGCAAAACATCAATCAAGACAGTAGCAAAAAAACAGGAGACATTGGGATGACAAAAGCAGTATTTTTTGATATAGATGACACCATTTATGATTATATTGGAGCGCATAATAATACGATGCCGGTGATGAAAGAATGGGCATATGAGAACTTAGGCATAGCAAAAGAAGACTTGGAGAAATATGTTGCCGAGGCAAGAGTGAAGGCAGATGACAGAGCCGGAAGAGATTATGCGGTGAACCATAATCGCCTGGTGAGATTTCAGTGTATGCTGGAGACACTTGGAAAGCCGGTTTTCCCATATGCGTATGAGATGTATAACCTGTATTGGGATACATTGATCGATCAGATTATTCCATCTCCTGGAATTGAAGAGTTGATGAAAGAATTGAAACAGCGAGGCATTTATATCGGTATAGGATCCAATATGACTTCAGATGTCCAGTATCGGAAGATATTAAAGCTTGGATTAGGTAAGTATATTGATGGAATTGTGACAAGTGAAGAGGCTGGCGAGGAAAAACCGCATCGAAAACTTTTTAATCTCTGTGTTGAAAAAGCAGGAGTGATGGTGGAAGAAAGTATCTTTATCGGAGACAGTATCGCACATGATGTGACAGGAGCACAGAATATAGGAATGCCGGTGATCTTGTATCGGCCGAAGGAAAATGTGAATGAGATCGAGTGGCTTCAGACAGAGAAGGGAAAATGTCCGGTCATTGCACATTTTTCTCAGTTTTTTGAAGCAGAGAAGATGTTATAAGAAATGAAAAAGATGTAAAAGAAACTTTAATAGGAATAAAAAGGAGACATAAGAAAAAACATGAAACTGGTCGAAAAAGTTCCAAAGGATCTATATAAAATATTTGGAAGTAAATATATGGAATTCTATATGCAGTTTCTGGTAGCGCTTTATGAGGAGAGCAGTCAGTCTTATTCTCTTCTCGGGCTTACGGAACGAGAGTGTCAGATGATCATGAATGAACGACTGGCGAAGATGGCACTGGACTGGAGTGAGGCAAGAGTCGATGAGGAAGGAGAACTGATCACCAGAGCCAACATGGCATCAGTCAGTCTGAAGCATTTTGAAGACTGGGGATGGCTTAGAAGGGATTATGATGAAACGTTGAACAGTTATGTCGTTTCATTTCCGGAATACAGTCAGCTGTTTGTAGAATTATTTCAGAAATTATACAGTGAAAATGACGGTAAGGAACGAGAGAGTGTGCTTACGGTATACAGTCATCTCTATACCTACAGTTTAGACAAAGAGAAGAATAATGAGATTTTAAAAAGTGCGCTTCATACATCAAGAGCACTTCTGCAGATGCTCGCGAACATGCAGGAGGGAATGCGAGGTTATTTCGATGAACTGTCAAAGCAGAGAAGTTTCCGAGGAATCCAGGAAGTACTTGTGAAAGAGATCAATAACAGTGATAGCAAAAAATATGCGATATTGACTACAACAGACAGCTTTTATCGATATAAGGAAGCTGTAAAAGAGTTGATCGAAGAAAATCTGGAAAAGACAGAAGCAAGAAAATACTCATTTGAAACAGAACTCTTAAGTGAAGAAGAAAATACGAGAAAATCTTACCGTCTGCGAAGAATGATCGAGATCTGTGAAGAGGCGACAGATATGCTCTATAAGATTTCGAGAGAGTTTGATGCGATTGAGCGCAGATATAATAAGCTGATTGAACAAAAGACAGTATTTGCAAGCCGTGCCGCAGCAAGAATCCGGTACATTATGATGGAAGGTGTAATGGAAGAAGATCAGACAGTCGCACTGATTAATCTGATCAATGAAAGTGGTAAGTCGGAAGAGATTCTGGATAAGTTGTCTTCAAAACTTAGGTTTTCGGAGCCATATAAGATTATGACAGAGAAGAGTCTGTATCAAAGACGTGAAAATCAGAAGGAAAAGTTCACTCCACAGGCGGTAACACCTGAGAAATCACAGGAAGAGAATATGACAGAATTTGTCCTGGAACCACTGTATACGCAGAAAGAAATCAGAGATTTCCGAAAGAAAAATGAACAGAATGGAAAATTCACAGTGACAAAAGATACTGTAAAATCAATAGAAGATTTGGAGAAGTTATTTATGGTATGGCAGCATGCAACAGAATCTGCGGACAGTAAGGCACAGATTGAAGTGGCGCAGGAGATGGAGAATGAGGCTGGTTTCCGATTTTCAAAACTTACGATAGAGGGAGTAGAATCAGATGGTTAATTATATGGAAGAATTGTCAGTGACAGAAGCTGATAACCTGAAGAAAACAATTGCTGCATTATTCAGACAGACATGTATTTTACAGATGAAGTATGATCCTGTAACACTTGTCCCAAGAGACAATCTGCATTATGAGATCTGTACAAGACACAGAAAGTTTATTGAAGACTATCTGTCTGTTTTAAACTGTGAATTAGTGCATGACCCACAGGAACACATTTACCGTTTACATGGAGATGGAATTGCGATAGAAAAGATAAATGCCACCGTTACAAAAGTAATCTTACTTGTTAAATTAATTTACAGAGATAAGATTTTAGGAGAAGGTTTGAAAGCTACAGTGACGAATCTGGCGGAGATTCGTGAATATGGAAAGAATACGAATCTGATTAATTATAAGCTTACGATGGGTGAGTGGAAAGAAGCTTTATATGTGATGAGTAAGCATCAGATCATTGAAGTGCCGGGAGCAATCCAGAATGTTGAGGATGAGACTCCGATTTATATCTACAGCACGATCAATCTATATTGTGGAAGTATGGATATTACTGCGTTGATCAAAGAATATCAGGAAGATCAGTACGCGGAGGAAGAGATTACAGAAGAAGTTTTTGAACAGGAAATCCAGGAAGAAGCAGAGGGAGGTGTGGAAGATGAAAGAGAAACAGTCGAAGAAAATATTTACTAGAATGTTAATGAATAACTGGGGCGGTATCAGTCACAAAGTGATGGAGTTCCATGAATATGTGAATCTTTTCAGTGGGAAAAGTGGATCTGGTAAGTCTACTGTTATGGATGCGATCCAGGTTGTTTTATATGGAAGTATATCTTCCACATTCTTGAATAAAGCGGCAGATGATGCGAAGAACAGGCGTAGTGTTCTAAGTTATCTTAGAGGAGCGCAGAAAGACGGTTCCTTTAACCGAGAAGACCAGGACTTCTGTTCTCAGATCGTTTTGGAGATTAAGGATACAGGAAAGAATACACATATTTGTATTGGTGTTTCATTTGAGGTTGGAAAGGCAGATACAGACATCAGGAAATATTGTTTCTTCAGTCATTCCGGAAAGATTCCGGAGGATGAATATTTGACAGAAGAAGGTGTCCCATATACAATCGCGAAACTTAAAAAATTGGTAGAAGCAAGAATAGAATCGGCTGACAACAGAGGTCGCGGAGATGTGAACCGTGTATATCCATCGAAAGAAGCGTATTTGAAAACGGTTTATGATGCAATCTTTGGTTATGTAGAGCCGGGCCGTATGATGACAATGGAGAAAAGCGCGATTGCACTTCGTATGACGAACGGAACGGGACAGTTTATCAAAGATTATATGTTCCCAAAGAGCAAGGAAGACACAGTTGCAACAATCAGTGATCAGCTTGGCGCTTACCGTGAGATCAAGGAACGCGTAGAAGATCTGGAGCAGAGAATTAAAATGCTTGACGAGATCAGTCAGCATAATCTAGCCTTGCAGAAAGCAAGAGCTGATAAGATCTATGTGGAACAGATTTTAAAATATATTGAAATAGAAAATTGTAAGGCACATTTGCAATCGAAAGAGGATGATCTGCAGGATATTCTCAAGAAGATCGAGGAAAAAGAAGAAAAGAGAAAATCTTATTTGGCAGAGAAAGATGCTTATACGAAAGAACAGGTAGAAGTCGAGGCAGAACTCAAAGCCAGCGATTATGGACAGAAAGAGAAGGAGCTAAAGGAGATTGAAAATACGATCCAGCTCCTGGCAACGAATTCAGAACAATGGAGAGATATCGTAAAAGGTCTTTCAGCCTGGGAGGAAGACGATGAAGTCAGTGCTTATGTGAGCAATCAGGCGCTGCATAGAATTGATGATATCCGAGATGGTGTTGTGAGTGAAGATTCGATTGAAAAGCTAAAGCAATATTTAAGTGATGCACTCGACAACATCAATACAGAATTAGGCGATGTTCGCGAAAGAATCCGTGAGAATCAGAAAGAACTTCAAGAGAAGCGGGAGATGGTAGAAGACCTCAAAAATGACAGAAAACCATATCGTGCGGAATTGAAGCGTGCAAGACAGGAATTGCAGAATATACTTAGTACTCAGTATGGAAGAACGATCCATGTAAATATCTTTGCGGACTTGTTTGATATTACGGATGAAGAGTGGAAAAATGCAATCGAAGGACGTATGGGACGTGTGAAACACAGTCTGGTGACAGCACCTGAATATACGTTAGATGCTGCGAAAGCATTTCGCAAAATGAAGCAGATGAAGGGGATCGAGGATGTCGAACTCATGGATACTGCGGCAATCGTGAGAGACAAGCCGAAGGCAGATGAGAATACACTGTACGAGTGTGTGCGCGCAGAGGAAGCTTATGTAGATACTTGTCTGAAGCGATACTTAGGCCGCATTAAGAAATGTGAGACGGTGGAAGAACTTCATGAGACGAGAGATGGTGTCACAAAGGACTGTTATTCCTACAGCAATTACATTTTCAGACATTTAAGAAAGAATGATTATGAGAAATATGCCTGCATCGGAACGAAAGTTTCAAAGGCGAAACTTCTTGAGTTGGAAGAAGAAGCAGCGAAGCTGAAACAGGAAGTGGAAGAGGACTGCCGTGTTGAGATGGCACTGCGTGCAGCACAGAAATTCGAGTGTCTGAATCAGAGCACAGAACAGATCTTACATCTTTCAAAAGCAGCGGAACAGCTTCAGGATTATTACGAGAAACAGGAAAAATTACGTCTGGAAGTAGAAGAATTGAAACGAGGCGACCGGACAGTCGAACTGAAGAAGAAAAAGCAGGAATTACTGGAGTTGCTTAAGAAAAATGCAGAGATTCTTGATAGCATTCAAAGTGAAGTAGTACAGTATGCGAAGACACAGGGACAAATTGAGAGTAATATCAAATCATTTTCAGAAAAGATAAACTTACTGACAGAGGGATTTGTTGTCAACGAACAGCTCCAGAATGAAGTAACAGATGCGTTAAAAGTACAGAGCGAAGCAGCTTATAAGAGAGACAAGACAAAAGAAAAGGATGCTTTGGAAACGTTGGAAGAGACGGAGAAAGAAGAACTGCAAAGAAGTAGAAATAAGTTCAATAATGCTTATCCGGCCTATGGTTTTACAGGAATAGAACATGAAAATGATGTGTATGACAAAGTGCTGAATCAGTGCAGGAAAGATTTCGAACCGAAGTACAAGGAAGAATTCGATAAGCAGTATAATCTGGTTTACTATACATTGCGTGAAAATGTGATTGCTTCCATTCATGGTGAAATCAAGGCAGCTTACAGACATAAAAAAGAGATCAACCGTCTGCTTGCGAAGATCAAGTTCTCAGATAGTATTTACCAGATTGATATCATACCGGCTCAGAATGAAAACGGACAGTTCTATGAGATGCTTACAGCACCTGAACTAGACAGTAAAGTGTTCGATGACTACGGATTTGAAGGTCAGTTAAGTCTTGGTGAGGATGAGTTCTATCAGAAGTATGAAGAAGATATCAAGCGTCTGACTGAAAAGTTCATGCCTCCGAAGGAGGAAGATGCAAGATCCTTAAGCCAGTATCGTCAGCAGATGGAGCAGTATGTGGATTATCGTAATTATCTGACTTTCAGTATGTATGAAAAGGTGGAAGATGAGAATGGAAATATCCGCAAAAATGCAGTCGATGATATGGCAGGCCGTGACTCCGGAGGAGAGGGACAGAACCCGAAATATGTCGCACTGCTTGCAGGATTTGCGATGCTCTATATGCAGCAGACAAACCGTGATTCTAAGATCCGTCTGGTGCTTCTTGATGAAGCATTTTCCAAGATGGATAAGGAGCGAAGCGAAGTGTGTCTTCATTATGCGAGAGAGCTGGAGCTTCAGTTGATCGTATGTGTACCGGATGAACGTCTACAGTCGCTGATACGAAATGTAGACTGTGTCTATGGATTCCGAAGACATCAGAATCAGGTATCTATGATGCACATTGATAAAGGTGATTACCTTGATATGGTTGAGGGAAATGAATAAGGAAACGGTTATCGTACCGTATGATACAGAGAAAGCAGCAGGATCAATCATTCTGCTGCTTTCTGTATTCTGACGGTGTTATCCCAAATTGTTTTTTGAATGCAGTATGAAAATGACTCTGGCTGGAAAAGCACAGAAATTCGCTGATCGTACTGATAGATTTATCTGTATACTGCAGTAATTCTCTACCTTCTTCCAGTTTGCAACGTAGGATAAATGCACTGACAGAGAATCCAAGTGTTTTTTTAAAATAGGCAGAGAAGTAGGATTTGCTGAATCCGACGTAATCAGCAACATCTCCAACGGTGAGGTGCTGATTCACGTTCTGCTGAATATAACGAATTGCTTTCTGCATGCGCTCGTCTGTTGAGATGGGCGTTTTTGATTGTGCCACCTTTTCTGCAAAAGTATAACTGACTTTTCCGAGAAGATCAGTTAACCGGTCCGCACTTGTCAGTCGTTCAGAAGATTGGATGAAATAATCAGAGAGCTGATATGCAGTGTCATAATCCAGTCCTCCTTCAATTGCAGCACGGGTACATAAGGTCGTTGTGATGATAATATTATTTTTTAACTGACGTAGAGCAGTAGAGCCTGTGACACCGATATGAAAGTTACTTTCGCTATACATAAATTCCTTAAATCCTTCGCAGTTACCTGTGCGGACAAGTTTCAAAAGCTGTTCTTCAAGAATATATGTCTGGTTGTGTTGCTCATTTTCCTTTTTATGATAAGTTTCTTCCAAAAGAAGAGAGGCATCGGTCGTAACATCATTTTCAGAAAATGTCTGCCCAACAGAAGTAAGCTGGTCGAGTGAAATGGTTTCTTCGTGCAGACAATAATTTAAAAAGATACATTTTTTCAACAGAGAAGGCAAGGATAGACATGGAATCTGACGAAGAAAGGAATTGAAATCAAGGCGGCTGTCGTTTGATACCATGTAGTCTTTGTATAAATGTTGCAAGTCGGAATCAGAATAAGGTACAGTTGTGATCGGACCAAAAACAATGTAACTGTTTTTCCAGTGATTTAATCTAAGAGAGCAAAACATGATTCCATATTCAGTCGTACAGTAAGTGATACGGTCAGAACCGGAAAAAAGTTCCCGAAGATATTGGAATGGAGGATGAGTCAGTTCGTTTTGCTCCGGCATGCAGAAAATACATTTTTCATCCGAAAAAAGATACATGGGGATATTCGAGTCTGGGTAATAAGCTTTTATGAAATTAATCAGGGAATATATTTTTTCCATAAGTTTCTGCCTCTGTTCTATGTGTGAAAATGCTATGTACGTTACATTCTATCAGCGTAATCGAAAATATTTTCCAAGTCAATAGAAAAATAGATAATAAAAGTGTAAATATATAAATAAAAGTTTAAAAATGAAATAAATACGACCGTTTTCCAGTTATTATAAAGCCATGATGAAAAACCGATAGAACAAGCAAGAAGTAAGAAATCATAAAAAATGGAGGTAATAGCATGGAGAAAGAGAAGATTCAGAGTCTGATTTCACAGATGACACTGGAAGAAAAAGCCGGAATGTGTTCCGGAGCAGACTTCTGGCATCTGAAAGGAGTGGAACGTCTTGGAATTCCATCCGTTATGGTAACAGACGGACCGCATGGACTGAGAAAGCAGGCACAGGGAGCTGACCATCTTGGAATCAACGAGAGTGAGAAGGCAATCTGCTTCCCGGCAGGATGTGCGACAGCATCCAGTTTTGACCGTGAGCTGATTCGCAAACAGGGAGAACTGCTCGGTCAGGAATGTCAGGCAATGGATGTCAGTACAATCCTCGGACCTGCAATGAACATCAAACGTTCTCCACTTTGTGGAAGAAACTTTGAATATTATTCAGAGGATCCACTCGTATCTACAGAGATGGCAGCAGCACTGATCAAAGGAGTCCAGAGCAAGAATGTTGGAACAAGTGCAAAGCATTTCGTTGCAAACAATCAGGAAAAACGCCGTATGACAAACTCATCTGATATGGATGAAAGAACCCTGAGAGAAATCTATCTTGCATCTTTCGAGGGTGCAATTAAGAAAGAAAAACCATGGACGGTTATGAGTTCCTACAACCGTATTAATGGTGAATTTGTAGGAGACAAAAAAGAGTATCTGACAGAGATCTTAAGAGAAGAATGGGGATTTGACGGATATGTTGTTTCAGACTGGGGTGCAGTAAATGACAGAGTATCTTCACTTGCAGCAGGGCTTGACCTTGAGATGCCACCTGGAGATTATGAGGATGACCGACTGATCGTGAAGAAAGTTCAGGAAGGAAAACTTGATGAGAGCGTAGTCGATCAGGCTTGTGAAAGAATTCTTAACATTATTTTCCGTTACACAGAGAATCGTGATGAGAAAGCTGTATTCGATTATGAAAAAGATCATAAAGCAGCGGCTGAAATCGAAGCGGAGTGCATGGTATTATTAAAGAATGAAAATGAAATTCTTCCACTGACTTCTGATAAGAAAATTGCATTTATCGGAAAATATGCAAAGACACCTAGATATCAGGGCGGCGGAAGCTCTCACATCAACAGCTGGAAAGTAGAGTCAGCACTGGAAGCGGCAAAGGAGATTCCGGAGCTTGCAAATGTGACTTTTGCAGAAGGATATCAGGATGAGAAAGATGAAGTTATCGAAGAGCTCCAGATGAAAGCTGTAAAGGCAGCAAACGAAGCGGATGTGGCAGTTCTTTTTCTCGGACTTCCTGATAACTTTGAATCCGAAGGATATGACAGAAAGCATATGAATCTTCCGGATTGTCAGAATGAGCTTGTAGAAAAAGTGCTTGAAGTACAGAAACACGTAGTGGTTGTTCTTCACAATGGTTCCGCAGTCATTATGCCGTGGAAAGATCAGGTGGAAGGTATCTTAGAAGCTTATCTTGGAGGAGAAGCAGTCGGAAAGGCTGTTGCAGAAGTGCTTGCAGGAAGAAAAAATCCTTGCGGACGACTGGCAGAAACATTTCCACTTCGTCTGGAAGATACACCTTGCTATCTGACTTATGGAAAGGGATATGATAATTCTGATTACAGAGAAGGCGTGTTTGTAGGATATCGTTATTACACATCCAGAAAAATGGAAACAGCGTTCCCATTCGGATATGGTTTGTCTTATACGACATTTGAGTACAGTGATCTTCAGGTTGACAAGAAAGAAATGTCTGACAAAGATACTGTAGAAGTAAGTGTTAAAGTAAAGAATACCGGAGATCGTGCAGGTAAGACAGTCGTTCAGCTTTATGTAGAAGCACCTGAGACAGAAGTTGTCCGTCCAGTCAGAGAACTGAGAGGATTCGAAAAGATTTTCTTAGAAGCAGGAGAAGAGAAGACAGTCACATTTACACTGGATGAGAGAGCATTTGCTTACTGGAATACATTGATCCATGACTGGTATGCAGAGGAAGGAACTTATAAAGTGATGATCGGTGAAAATGCAGATCAGATGTGTGTAGGGGAAGAAATCACAGTACATCCTACAAAAGAACTTCCAAAAACATATTCCTTAAATACTTGCCTTGGTGAACTGATGCGTGATCCAAAAGCACAGACTGTAATGGCACCATTTATGCAAGGAATGGCACAGAATGATGCGGCAATGGATATGGCAGAAGCAAATGAAAATGATCAGTCAGGAGTTGTGAATCAGGAAATGATGGCAGCGATGATGGAAGGTATGCCGCTTCGTCAGCTTCTAAGCTTTGTTCCGGGAATTAAGAGAGAGATGCTTGAGCAAATGGTAAATGCGTTGAATCAATTATAGGATGAGATTGTAACAAAGAGTTGTTATTCACAGTAAGCTGAGAATAACGGGATAAGGAAAAAATAAGAGAGGGACAAAAATGGCTAAAACAAAAAAAGAACTTGGCCTGGACTCAATGGGAGTTCAGAAATCAATGAGACTTACAGATTATCTTGGTGATGGTCTCGGACAGTTACCGCTGAATATTATGAGCTGTCTGGTTGGACAGTTGACTTACTTCTATACAGAGAAGGTTGGACTGGCAGCAGGAATGGTTGCAACGATGCTTCTGATCGCAAAGATTTTTGATGCATTTTCAGACCTTGCAATGGGAAAAATCATGGATAATGGCAAATCACCAAAGGGAAAATGTCGTCCTTGGTTTGCAAGAATGGCAATTCCGGCATTCGTATCTATCGTTTTATTGTTTACCGTACCTAAAAATATGGGAAGTGGATTACAGGCAGCATATGTACTGATCACGAACGTACTGATTACAGCAATTGTATACACAGCAGTGGCAATTCCTTACAGTGCTTTAATGGCGATCCGTACGGAAAGTTCTGAAGAACGTGGTAAAATGGGAATCTTCCGTGCAGCATTTGGATACATTGCCGGAATGGTAATTGCAATCCTTTTAATTCCTATTACGAATATGCTTGGTGGCACACAGAGTGCATGGATTAAAGTGGCGGTTGTCTTTAGTTTAATTTCCCTGCTGTCATTGCTTATTCTTTATAAAACATCAAAAGAAAATGTGCAGATTGCAGAAAAAAGTGAAGATGAGAATGTACCATTTGTAGAAGGAATCAAAATTCTTTTCAAAAATAAATACTGGGTGATCATGCTTGCACTTCAGTTCTTGATGAATATTTCTTACAGCTTAAGTGCATCTGGTGGTACCTATTATGCAAAATATATTCTTGGAAATGATAACATCGTAGCACTTCTCGGAGCAGTCGGACTGATTCCTACATTCCTCGGATTCATCCTGACAGGACCGATGGCATCTAAGTTAGGTATGACAAAAACTTGTATGATTTCCTGTGCGATGGGAGCAGTAGCCTGTCTGGTGAGAGTATTTACACCATACAGCCTTATGACATGTGTTGTAGGTGGAGCAGTAGCAACATTTGCTAACATTCCTCTGATGTGTCTGTTTGGAGCAATGGTAAATAACTGTGTTGAGTACAATGATTATAAGTTCGGAAAACGTATCGTAGGTATGACAAATAGTGCGAACTCTTTCGGAATGAAGATCGGATCCGGTATTGGAGCATCTCTGATCGGATGGCTTCTGGCAGCAGCTGGATACAATGCAGCACTTGCAGTTCAGCCGGCATCAGTAGATACAGCAATCTTCACATTCGGTATCTACATTCCACTTGCACTTTTCGTAATCATGTTTATCCTTCTTTTGAAGAATGACCTTGAGAAGAGATATCCTGAAATCGTAGCTGAACTGCAGAAGAGAAAAGAAGCAAAATAGATAATAAATAGCAGATAGTAGTATGAGGGGACGGAGCTGACACCAAGTTTCTGTCCCTTTTTGGCTAAAGGACTTTTTGAGGATATAAAGATGGAGGAATTATAGATGAAATTATATGATCTTAGAACAGAATACAGAGAAAATCCAATCGGACTGACAGACAAGGCACCAAGATTTTCATGGAAAATAGAGTCCGAAGAGCAGAATACAATCCAGACAGTATATGAAATTAATGTAACAGATGAGAAGGGTAACGTTGTCTGGAACAGTGGAAAAAAAGCATCAGATCAGTCCGTTTTGATTTCTTATGAAGGAGAAAAACTGGCAGATGAAATGCTTTATAAAGTAGAGGTATCTGTGGCAGATAACCATGGAAATGGAGAAGCAATTGAAGGAACATTTGAGACAGGAATTTTTAACAATACAGAGTTTATCGCAAAGATGATCACAAGTGATTTCCCTGAAGAAGAGACAGCATGCCCGGTATTTGGAAAAACATTTGCAATTGATAAAAAGGTAAAGAAAGCCCGTCTGTATGCAACTGCACATGGTGTATATGAAGTGACACTGAATGGACAGACAGTCGGTGATTACCGTATGGCACCGGGATGGACAAGCTATCACAACAGACTGCAGTATCAGATTTATGATGTGACAGAGCAGCTTACAGCAGAAAATGAAATTGCGATTACAGTTGGAAACGGCTGGTATAAGGGGATCCTAGGATTCACCTGTGAACCAAATCGTTATGGCACACAGACAGGAGTATTTGCAGAGCTTCATGTTGAATATGAAGATGGAAACAAAGATGTAATCGCTACCGATGAAACATGGTCTGTAAAGACTGGGGAAATCCGTTACAGTGAAATTTACATGGGTGAGACAATCGATACAGATGCACCGGAAATCACAGAAGGAAATGTTGTTGTTAAAGATTTTGACAAAGCAGTATTAACAGCACAGGAGAATGAACCTGTCCGTATCACAGAGAAAATTGTGGGTAAAGAGCTGATCGTTACACCAAAAGGTGAAAAACTCGTTGATTTTGGACAGATCGTTACAGGTGTTGTTGAGGCTCATGTGAAAGGCGAGAAAGGTCAGAAAATTGTGATCCGTCACGCAGAGGTTCTCGACAAAGATGGAAATTTCTATCCGGAGACACTTCGTCAGGCAAAATCAATTGATACATTTATCTGCAACGGAGAAGAGCAGATATTCCGTCCGCATTTCACATTCCACGGATTCCGTTATATCTGTGTGGAAGGAATGGAAGAATTTACAGCAGATCAGTTTATTGCCTGTGTGACACATTCTGATATGGAAAAGACAGGTGATTTTACTTGCTCGAATCAGAAAGTAAATCAGTTACAGAAAAATATTACATGGAGTCAGAGAGATAACTTCCTTGACATCCCAACAGATTGTCCGCAGAGAGATGAGCGCCTTGGATGGACAGGAGATGCACAGGTATTTTCCTGGACGGCAGCATTTAACAGAAATACTGCATTATTTTACAAAAAATGGATGCGTGATGTTGCAGCAGAATCTTCTCTGGAAAAAGGTGTGCCACATGTTGTGCCGGATATTCTGGGATCTTACAGTTCCTCCGCATGGAGTGATGTAGCAGTTATTGTTCCTTGGGTTGTTTATCAGATTTATGGCGATAAAGGTATTCTGGAAGAAAACTGGAAATGTATGCATGAGTGGGTAGATTACATCAAGAACAACTGTGAAGAGAATGGTCTCTGGCAGAGCGGATTCCAGTACGGAGACTGGCTTGCACTGGACAAAGAAGAGAGCGCAGACAGAACCGGAGCAACAGACAAATATATGATCGCAAATGCGTACTATCTGTATGTCACAGAGCTTGTAAAGAAAACAGCAGAGGTGCTTGGAAAAGACGAAGAAGCGAAAAAGTATGCGAATCTTTATGAAACAACTTTGGATGCATTCCAGAGAGAATATTACACAGAGACAGGACGTATCGTAAGTGAGACACAGACAGGTGCTATCATTTCCCTGTATTTTAATCTTGCAAGAGAAAAAGACAGAAAACGCATTTTGAATACTCTGCTTACAAATATAGGAAATCACAAAAATCATTTAGCTACAGGATTCGTTGGAACACCATATATCTGCCATACACTTTCTGAAAATGGAGCACATGAGATGGCGGCAACGCTCTTTATGAAAGAAGATTATCCGTCATGGCTCTATGCAGTAAATATGGGAGCAACAACAATCTGGGAGCGTTGGAATTCCATCAAACCGGATGGAACATTTGATGAATCAGGAATGAACTCTTTGAACCATTATGCTTATGGTTCTGTAGGTGACTGGATGTACCGCAAAGTTGCCGGATTATCTCAGTTAGAGCCGGGATATAAGAAATTCCAGGTAAAACCAATGTTTGTAAAAGGTATTGAAGAGTGTGGCACAGAGTTTGAATCCGTATACGGAAAAATCGTGGCAAACACATCCTGCAAGAATGGAAAAATTCATGTGCATGTAGAAGTTCCGGCCAATACAACAGCTGTGATTGTTCTTCCGGAAAAAGAGGAAGTACACGAAGTTGGTTCCGGTGTATATAATTATGAATATGATACAGAGACAAGTCTTGCTGTAGAGAGATTCAGTATGGACAGCACACTTGGCGAAATCGTTGCAGAACCACTTGCAGTTGAGATGTTCAACCAGATGGCACCGGGAATGCTGGAAGGTCCGATGATCCAGTTCGCTTATGGAATGACACTCGCAGAACTTTTGGGAGCTGCACCACAGGCAAAACCGATGTATGAGGCAGTAGTGAATGCACTGAATCAGAATACAATTATGTAGCAGCATGCGGTTTTGTCCCAAACATGAAACTTTATTTTCATGAAGTTGAAAAAGCACGACCATGTATCCTGATCGTACCGGGGGGGGATATGCAGTAGTTTCTCCATCTGAAGGTGAGATCGTAGCAAAGAAGTTTTATGAGATGGGATATCAGACTGCATCTGCAAAACCAAATGCAGTCATTCTTTCCTATCCGGTGATCACATCAGGTGATTGTGCACATAGAGGTTCCTTTACAGCACTTTTGGGAGCCGATGCTTCTGAGGAAGAACTGGAATATATGTCTCTGGAAAAACAAGTGACAGAAGATATACCGCCATGTTTTTTGTGGCAGACGGCGATAGATGAACTGGTTCCGGTTCAGAATTCATTTTTATTTGCACAGGCATTACAGGAGAAAAAGATTCCGTATGCGTTCCATGTATTTTCAAAAGGAAAACACGGATTGTCACTTGCTGATGAAGCATGGGCAAATGAAGAAGTAAAACAGTGGCCGGAGTTGGCGGATGAGTGGATAAGGACTACGCTTTAAAATGAACCAAACAGGGATGTGAGATTCAGAAGGTATTTATCGAAATGTTATTTTCCGGGGGATGGAGAGTATCATATTGAAGTGGAGGAATAAAGAAAAACTTTAAAAAATTTATATTTTCAAGTTGACTTTTTAGCTTGTATGGCATATTCTGATAATAGCTAATAAAAGAAATTAGATTTCTACAGATCAAACTTCTGCAGGAAAAAGAAATTAGAACATCCACAGATTTCACCTCCCTTCTACCGGAAGGAGTCGCGGCTATTTAAGCACATCATATTACAAGTGATTTGGCAAAATTTTTACTTTATTCAATTTAGCATTAAATACAAAAATAAAATTACAATAATTGTACCTTCTTAAATGTTATAGTCGCTGTAGAAAAACAATAAACAAACGAATAGCAAGGGAGGCAGTGTATAAACTATGAAACAGTTTTTAAATATCAAATTTTCCAGAAAAGACCAGAGAGATGTCGAGTGATCAGTTTTTGCCGATTTTGAGGAATATATTGATAGAACAGAAAGAGCCAAATAGGGACAGGGTTTGTTTTTCCTGATTGGTTTCCTTACTTGGCAGAAAACAGGATTCATGCTATCATTAAAAACAACGATAGCATGAATCCTGTTTTAGTTGAAAGGGGATGCAAATGACAGAATTAAGAAAGCTTCCGATTGAAATTGAAGATTTTGAAGAGATTCGACAGGAAGATTTTTATTATGTAGATAAGACAAGATTGATTGAACAGTTACTTATACAATGGGCAGAAGTAAATGTTTTTACACGTCCAAGACGTTTTGGAAAATCTCTGAATATGAGTATGTTTCAGCAATTCTTTCCGGGAGTTCAAAACTTGATGAGACAGATCAGGAATTATTAAAGCAACTGAAGAAAAAAGAAATGTCAAATGATTCATTGGTATATAGTATCAGGGAACTCACAGAATTATTGGAGAAGCATTATGAGAAATGTCCGTATCCAGACAATTGGATCATAAGAAAACATGCCCGTGTCCGGGCAAAAGAATCGCGGGGCACGCGAGGAGAGCTTGTAGATACTTGGCTCAGTAGAGCCATTGAGCAAGAAGCCCCCACTTCAAAATCAGTGATTTAAGTGGTGGGAGCATGTTACCGGGCTGTCTCAGGGGTGCAAAAGAAAGTATTTTCACAGATTATATGAAGAAAACCATCAGTATCAGAGATACTTTTGTGAAAAAACCAACGAAAGAGAACTTCTATCATGGATTACTTCTTGGAATTCTCGGTTTCAAAGAAAACTGGTCTGTAATGTCAAACAGGGAATCAGGAGATGGATTCAGTGATATTTTGATTCGTATCGAAGATGAGGATGTTGGAATTGTCATAGAGGTAAAATATGCATCTGACGGAAATATGGAAAAAGAATGTGAAAATGCACTTCAGCAGATCACAGATGTCAGATATACAGAAGCTCTGGAACAGGAAGGAATCCATAAGATTATAAAATATGGGGTTGCATGTTATAAAAAGAAGTGTAAGGTTATGATGAAAATCGAAGAATAGAGGTTCAATATGAATGATCAATTTATACACGGAGTAATATTCGATTGGGATAGAATTGATAATGACAGCTATTTAAAGAGGATTGAGGCTTTTAAAGGTGTTGAGAAACTTGATTTTAATAAAGCGATAACTTTTTTTGTAGGAGAAAATGGCAGTGGTAAATCGACTTTGTTGGAGGCACTTGCTGTGGCACATGGTTTTAATCCGGAGGGCGGAACAAAGAATTATATTTTTTCTACTCATGATACACATTCAGAACTATGTGATGCAATAAGAATTTCAAAAGGTTATCGTAAAGAAAAGTGGGGATATTTTCTTAGGGCTGAAAGTTTTTATAATGTTGCAACGCAGGAAGAAGAATATGCAGATTCAAAACATCCTTCTGCTAAATATCATGAAAAGTCACATGGAGAAAGTTTTCTTGCATTAGCACAGAATAATTTGCATTCAAATGGCTTGTATCTTTTTGACGAACCAGAAGCTGCATTATCACCCCAAAGACAGCTTACATTGTTAATGCAAATATATCGATTTGCAAAAGAAGGAGCACAGTTTTTTATAGTTACCCATTCGCCTATTCTATTAGGTATACCAGATGCAGACATCTATTGTTTTGACAATGGGCGAATTCATTTATGTGAATATGAAGAAACAGAGAGTTATCAAATAACGGAAATGTTCATAAATAATAGGCAGATGTTGCTTGATAGACTGCTCACAGATTAGTGCCGATGAAAATCGAAGGATAAAATATGGAATGGAATGAAAAGAATCTGCCATTGGCAAAATGGCTGATAGATAAGACGAATACAAAGGACTATCGTATAGGAAATCTCTCAGGAATGAAACATCCAAAGGTGGATGGGAATCTTTTGAAAACAGTAGGTGGCAGAGATGAACTGGTCAGACAGGCAAAAGTTTTGGAACGAATTCCAGCATTAGGCGGAGAAGAATATCTGCATTTTGACTGGAGAGAAATGAATACAGATATTACGAGGATTGATTATAGGGTAGAAGTGGTTTCAAGATTATGTGAGCTGATCGGAATCATGGATCCAAGAGAACGCCAGTTACAGGCAATTTCAAGAATATGTAAACTGCAGGTGGATGTATCCGAAAGCTGTCTAAGCGCTTATTGTGATCATGCGTTAGAACAGCTGAATAAAGGAAATACGAAAGAGTTATCCAAAGCGGAGGATGAAGAATTTCTTAAATGCCTGAAAGCTTTAGCTGATCTGAAAGAACCGGAATGGAAGCGTGTGTTCAGCTCTAAAGTATTTGAAAAGAAAAATGATATCACACCATCTAAAGTTTTCGAACGCATTTATCAAGGTGCAGTCATTGAAGCTTTGAAATACTCTCCGCAATATGACGAGGGAATGTCAGATGATGAGATACTGGCAGCACATGGAATATTAAGTTATTTTCAGACATTAGAATGGAAAGGTGCCGTGGAGTATTGTCTGACAGATCGCAGTGGCATAGCGAGCGAGGAGAAAATTGACACTTCTTCGAATTATTATGGAATAGTACTTAATGCACAGACATTAGAGCATGCCGTTCCAACTTTACGAAATGATGTTGAAAAAATTATTGTAATTGAGAATAAAGCGAATTACGAAAGCATGGAATATGATCCAAAAGTTTTATATATCTTTTGTCATGGTTACTTTTCGCCAAAAGAAATTCGCTTTTTACAAATGTTAATGAAGACAGCACCGAATGAAATCCAATGCTATCATTGGGGAGATATGGATTACGGCGGAATACAGATCTTTTTATACAATGAGAAGAATATTTTCCAAAATCTGATTCCATGGAAGATGGATGTTCTTTCTTATGAGGATGCTTTGAAAAATGGAAAAGGTATTAAACTAAACAGTGAGAAGAAGAAAAAATTAGAGGCATTAAATGCTGGACAATTGGAAGCGTTGAAGCAATGTATCCTGGAAAGTGAAATGGAAATTGAACAGGAGATGTTAATAGGATAATGTGATTTATTAAGGGACAGTGGAGCAAAACCACTGCCCCTATTATTTACGCGAGCAACGAGCCAAAGTCCGTGCTTGCACGAGACCTTGGCGACTGCC
>ERZ827363.1440-NODE-1440-length-23221-cov-10.680782_pt1 | contig 23221 bp, 31 predicted proteins | sample MGYA00519776_ERZ827363 | MGnify/ENA primary metagenome ERZ827363 (study PRJEB31778, sample SAMEA3449288) | human gut metagenome | biome: human gut; feature: human-associated habitat; material: faeces | place: United Kingdom | collected 2010/2012 ...
TAAATATAGCAACAAGTTTCTTTTGGAGACATAAAATTCTTGATTGCATAAGTGCCTTTTTAGGAACTGGTCATGTTGATGGCTTAATAGAGGCAGATGAGGTATTTTTTGCTGAAAGGTTTAAAGGAACAAAAACTATTAATATGCCAAGAGAATCTCATAAAAGAGGAAAATCTATTAAAAAGAGAGGTATATCTAAAGAACAAATATGTATAGCTACAGCCTTAGATAGACAAGGTAATTTAATAATAGAGCCATTATGCAAAGGTAGAATGACATATAAAGAACTTGAAAATTTATACAAAGGTTATGCACAGATATCCACAAATCTTATATTAGATTTGCTACAGATTTTAACTTAGACCATAAACGTATAAAAACAGGTAAGTATAAAGAAGATATTTACCATATCCAACATATAAATAATTTACATAGCAATTTAAAGAGATGGATGCGTAGATTTAATGGTGTGGCAAGTAAATATATTTCCAACTATATGCATTGGTTTAAATGGTTAAGAATATTTGAAAGTGATAAAGATTCTATTAAAACTAAGAATTTTATTGTACAAAGCAATGTAGTATGTGCTTACACTAAAGTAAAAGACTTCAAATTAAGAACACTAAAATTTGTATAAATAGTTATAATAAAATCACAAATATACTACAATAAGAAAATAAGTATATAATTCAAAAAAAGGGGTATAGAATGAGTTTTTCAACATTTAGAAAATTAGATTATATATTGTTCTATTTAATTATTTCAGCTTTATTTATAGTTCAACTAATGGAGTTATCATTTGCTTCTGTAATGAAGATATTAATAGGAGCTATAATACCAGCTTTAGTTTTTGGGACTATAAGTAACTTTATATTTAAAAAGAAATATTAGAAAGAAATAAATAAATTTAATAAAATACTAACAAAAAGGCAGAGGTAATGTTACCCCTGCTTTTTGTGGTAAAATATAAAAATATCAACATTTGTTTAAAACATAGCCTTTTATTAAATCTTATACTTCTGGTTTTAATGGCCCATAAAAATAAGAAGCTGTAGCTCCACCATCAATTAAAAAATCTGTGCCTGTAATAAATGCTCGTCCTTGACTCATAAGCAATTCTGCCACATTAGCCACTTCTTGGCTAAGAGCTGGCATTCTATGACCTGACTGGCTAGAAATTGTCACTCCCACTCCACCTTTTGCTATAACTTTACCCACTTCTTCAAGCAAAACAGCTGTACCATACAAATCTACTTTTAAAATAGTTTCTATTGATGCTTGACTGGGAGAAACTCCTGCTGCATTCACAAGCATTGTAATATCTCCATATTCTTGTGCTTTTTTATAATAGATTTAATAGATTCTCTTGATGATAAATCCATTTCCATATACTCCACATCAAACCCAGCATTATTCATTATTTCGGCAATATTTTTTGCATTATTTATATTTTTATCTCCAATCACTATTTTTTACCAAATCCCATTCTTCTAGCAATTGCCATGCCAATTTGTCCAGCCCCAACTAAAATCATAACTTCTTTATTCATTATAATTAACACTCCTTTTCTAATACTAATCAATCCATTTATGCACTATATTTTTAGATTCATTTACCTTGGCACCATGAATTGCTAATCCTTTTTTAATGACACTATCTGGTATTATCTTTTTAATATCTTTTTCACTAGAACCCATGCCACTTCCTTCATGCGTACAAAATGGTTTAATTATTTTCCCTGTAAAATCATATTTTTCTAAAAATGTACACACAGCCATAGGCATAGTTCCCCCAGTAATTAGGATATCCCAGGTATACAATATCATAATCATCTATATCCTCTAAGTATCTCTTAAGCTTTGGCCTAGAATTATTTTTCAGATCCACTTTAGCTTCTTCTATACATTTATAATAATCTTTATCATATTCAATTAATGGGTCAATTTTAAATAAGTCTCCACCTGTAAATTCTTTTATCATTTCAGCAACAACTTCTGTATTTCCTTTTGATAAGTTTTTTATATTACCACTTACATATAAGTTTTTCTAATACAAAAATTTATTTAATTACATTTAAATTTTATATATCATCAAATGATTTTTTTAAAATTTCTGCAAATTCTTCAATATATACATTAGTTCTACTTTTTTTCCAAAATGCAAAATAATCTTTTTTAATTTGTTTTTCATCTCTATATAAAGCAATTCTTTTTATTGATATATCTTTTCTAGTCGTAAAAGTTATATCTTCTACGGGCATAAACCCTTTATTTCCAGCAACAAATAATCTTCCTTCATCTAAATTTTCCGCAAAAATAAACTCTCCTCCAAATCCCATTACACGTTGGTAATATTCTTTATCAGATTCCAACTGCTCTTTTGATGAAATTAATATACACGGTATATTTTTTATATCGCTAATATCAATTTTATTTAATGTGGCAAGTGGATTTCTAGATGAAATTTCAATAAATGAATAGCTTGAAATTAAATGATAATTTATATATTCCTATGAAAATGCTCTTCTTTGATCATTTAATACTAAATCCACACTATTTGTTTTTAATTTTTCATATAATTCTTCATGTGTTCCACTTATTATATGTAAATCTATTTTTTTATACTTTGAAGTAAAATTTGCAATTGCTTTTTGCAGTTCATATCCACCATATTCTTTTAAATACCCTATTTTTAGTATATTTTCTTCATTACTAGAAAGTAATTTAGTTTTATTACAAATTCTATCAATTTCATCTAATATTATCAAACTTTGCCTATAAAAATACTCTCCTGCTGATGTTAATGTAAAGCTACGATTTCCCCTTAATATAAGTTCTACTCCCAATTCCATTTCTAGCGATTTAATTTGTTGAGATATGGCTGATTGAGAAACAAAATATTTTTCAGCTGCTTCAGTAAAACTATTATTTTCAACAATTGACACGAAATATTTCATTTGTTTTAGTAACATCATTTAACTCCTCTCAAATATGACATTCTTTCCTAAATATACACTTATATAGTTCTTTATTTATAATAATCAATATTTATATTTTAATTATAAATGAAAAAAATCGATAATTGTCAGAGGTATTCTAAAAATAAAACAGGTGTTAGAAATTTTACTATGTATGGCACACAAGATGTTATGAGCGTATTTTAAAATCTCGTTAAAGGCTCGTTAAGAGCTTGTTAAGAAACTCGTTAAGAAGAAAATATGGGTTGATTTCAATACTTTGGTAACTTTTCTTAACGAGTTAACGAGAAATATACTATTGATGTATTTTATATATATTTTATTATTAAGCTAGGTATTACTGTATAGAACATATATATAGAAAAAAGCCGTTCGTTATGTTACTTGTTAAAAAAGGAGGGAGATACAATGGATCTTTTGAATGAACATATACCTTATTATTTACACAGTATGTTTGATATGATAGGTGAGGAGAACTTTTTGAAGATTTGCAAGATGTATAGGGAAAGTAGCATATATATTATAGTACAAACTAAAAAAGATACTATAAATCTATCATGATTATAGTATCTTCTATTAGTTTGATTATAAAAGTCCCACTTTATATTATATATTAAGAACTCATTTTTCTACTTACTTTTCTATTTAATTTTCCATTTACTTTTTCAATAACGTATTTAGTTGATTCAACTTTTAAAACTAATACCATTATAGCATAAACAATTGCACCAGCCCCTATAGAAACAAACAGTCCTATAAATTCATTAAATGGTGATACAAATCCAAATACTATACGTACAACAATAGCCATAGCTAGGGCAGAAGCTCCTGTTTTAAAAATAGTTCTTATAATACTTTGTATATTAAATCTTCCTATTTTCTTTCTTAAATTAAACATTAAGAACAATACTGCAAGTATTGCTGATAAACTTGATGCTAAAGCTAATCCTGATACTTTTAAGAATCTTATTAATAATAAGTTGAATATAATATTAAATACTACGCAGAATATACTATTTCTCATTGGAACTTTAGTATCTTGTAATGAGTAAAATACCCTAACTGTAATATCTCTCATTCCACAAGCCGTCATCCCAACACAATAACACATAAGAACTTGCGCTGTCATAGCTGTAGCTGTGGCATCAAAAGCACCTCTTTCAAATAATATTCTTATTATTGGCTCTGCTAAAATAAATGCTCCTACAGCAATTGGCATAGTAATTAATATTACTGCATTTATTGATTGACAATATGTCTTTTTTAATTGTTTAATTTCTTTATTTGAACCAAGTTTTGAAAATACAGGATAAATAACTGATGTTATAGATGCAACAAATAGACCTATAACAAAAATATTAAGTTTGTAAGCATAATTTAGTGCTGACATTGATCCTGTAACAAGGGTAGATGCTAAGTTTTTATCAACTAAACTGTTAATTTGATAAGCTGATGCACCTACTAAAATTGGCATTATTGCTAAAGCCATTTTACGTACATTTTTATCTTTAAAATTAACTATAAATTGATACTTAAATCCTTTTTTCATACAATAAGGAACTAAGAATAACATTTGCAGTAAAAATGCCAATACTGTTCCATAAGCAAGCATGCCCACCCCAAATACCTTACTTAAAAGAACTGAAGATATTATGGCAATATTATATGGAAGTGGCATTATACCTGTTATGAAGAAATAACTGTGTATTTCTAAATAGGCCTTTAAAACATATGTTACACATATTAAACCTACAGAAAATAATATTATTCTCGTAAGTTGTATAGTAAGTGCAAGCCTTTCTCCTTCAAATCCCATGGCAAATATTTTTACTATAGGCTTTGTAAAGAACCATCCAAATATTGATATCCCTAAGGAAATTATAATTATTATGTTTATTACATTACTAGTAAATTTAAGAGCTTTACCTTTTCCTGATTCTGCCTCTATACTTGTAAATATAGGCATATATGTACTTTGTATTGCAACACATAACAGTGACATAAAAGCAACTGTCATAATATTTAGAGCCATTAAATATGAATCTGAAACAACACCTGCTCCATAAACATATGCTATACAAACATCTCTAAGAAATCCTACGACTTTTGATGCCATTGTTGCAATAAACAAAACAAATGCTGATTGTACTACTTTTGACATTTTGTAATTTTACCTTTCTTATTCTTTTTTCTTAATAATTTTCACTAATAAATAATACTACAATCACGATAAAAAAGCCATCTATTTTATAAGATGACTTTAATTTTTTAATATAAATTTAGTAAATTTATTATTTATTTTATTTTTCTTCTATTTATTAATGATAATACAGCTGCTGCAATTATACCTAATACTGAGTAAGAAACAACACTAGCTTCTCCTGTTTAAGGACTATTTACAGTATTATCATCTTCTTTATCTGAGTCTGAATCTGAAGTTTCGTCTTTATCTTCTTCTGGCTTTTCTTCTCCTGAATCTGGAGTCTCATCTTTATCTTCTTCTGGTTTTTCTTCTCCTGAGTCTGGAGTTTCATCTTTATCTTCCTCCGGCTTTTCTTCTGGCTTTTCTTGTGGTTCATCAACTATACCGTCAAAGTTTTGGTCTAGATTTATCATATTTGGATTTTTAACCACATCCACTTTGTTTAATCCAATAGTTCCATCACCATTATTATCTTTTTTAGATAACTCTGTTATGTATTGTTCAAAAGCATCTAAGTCATTCATTATAACTTCAAATGAAGTTTCAGTAAATGTTGTAAATCCATCTCCACCTTGAGCTAAGAATATGTTGGCAACGCATTTTATTTTATCAGTATCTTCTATTTCAGTTTTATTTTCATCATTTAGATACATTTTATCGACTTTCATCATCCATTTACCGTCAACTTGCTCTGCATGCCACTCATAAGTGAATCCACCAACTTGTAGTGCATAAGCTAAACTTCCATTTTCCCCATTTTGTCTAGCTACAAACCAATCATTTATATTTTGTTGTTCTAAAACTTTTTTGATTTGAGCTCCACTTAAAGTGAATTTTGTTAAATCATTTCCAAAAGGTTGTATAGAATAAGCATTTTCATAAGTTACATTACCTTTCAGTAGATCAGCTCTTACTCCACCTATATTCATAAATGATATTTTTATATCTTTATCTTTAGTTTGAGCTGCCCATAATTGAGAATCTGCAACAAATCTTCCCATTTCAGATTCAGCATTTGTACTTACTTCTGATTTTAATATATCATCTTGAGATGTTCCTATAACTCTTTCCAGTTTATCCTTAACATCTAATCTTAGTTTTTCAACCATTTTAGCTACAACTGGATCTTCTGATACAAGACCTGATTTAACAGTTAATATTTCAGCACTTGACTTAACTACATCTCCTGTAGTTTTATCTATACTTAAATCTATTTTTCCTATATTTGACCCCTTAGAATAAGCTTGAGTTATTATAATATCATCTTTACCCTCTCTTTTTACCACAGAGTTTGCATAAGTATGATTATCAGCACCTATTATAACATCAACTTCTCCATCTACCTTTTGAGATATTTCATATAAATCACTATCTCCATCTACATCTAATAAGACTCCATCAGTAGTTGATTTAGTAGGAACATGTGATAATACTATTATTGTTTTTATGCCTTTAGATTTTAACTCTTGAGTATACTTATTTATAGCTTGTGCTTCATCAGTAAACTCAACATCTTTAATTCCATCTGGAACAACCTTTCCAGCTGTATCTTTAGTTACAATACCTATTATACCTACATTTACCCCATCTATTTCTCTTACTGTATATGGCTCCATTATAGGCTCACCAGCTTTTACTGTTCTTCCTGCAAAAGTCATATCTTTCTTTGCAATAACATTGGCAGTTATCCATTCATAAGAAGTTCCATTCCAATTAAGTCCTGATGAATGAGTTCCCCCTATAATTAATCTTTCTAATTCTTCTAAACCTTCATCATATTCATGATTTCCTGTTGTCACTATATCAACATTCATCTCTTCCATCATTTCAAGAGTTGGTTGGTCTTGTAAAAGAGCTGATATTGCTGGACTTCCCCCTACTTGATCTCCTGCAGACATAGTTAAAACATTTTTATTATTTTCTTTTGCTTCTTTTTGTAAATCTTTTAGTGCTCCAGATAAGTTGGCTATTCCACCACCATATTTAGTTTCATCAATTTGACCATGTAAATCATTGAAAGTCAATAGTTCTAAATCAACAGTTTCATTGGTTTTTTCTTTGTTTTCAGTAGAAACTGATGATAATACCTCAATATTTTCTTTTTCTACATTTTCTACTGAATTTTCCATTGCAAATATGTTATTCATATTTTGCATCATCAATGTACCTGCTATTGCTATAGCTGCTATTTTTTTACCATTTCTTTTAATCATATTCCCTCCACCAATATCACCTTTTTTGTATGTCACATTTCTTTTATTTGTACACACTTTTTCTTTTCTTTGACATATTATATCATATCATTTGTATTTTTTATACATTTATTACATATTTTTTCAATTTTTTTAATATATTTTAAAGACAAAATAAATTCATCTACTTACTTTACTGTGCTATAATTTATACTATATTATAAAAGGAGATGATTAATATGGGATTAAATTCTACACCTTCTTCTGAACGTGTTCATATAGGTATATTCGGTAAACGAAACGCAGGAAAATCCAGTGTAATAAATGCAATAACTAATCAAAGTCTTGCCATAGTATCTGACATAAAAGGTACTACTACAGACCCCGTTTCAAAAGCTATGGAGCTTTTGCCTTTAGGTCCTGTTATGATAATCGACACTCCTGGTCTTGATGATGTGGGGGAACTTGGAAAAATGCGTATTCAAAAAAGTTATCAAGTTTTAAATAAAAGCGATATAGGTATTTTAGTTGTTGATGGAACTTTGGGGCAAACTGATGAAGATAAAGCATTAATTAATAAATTTAAAGAAAAAAATATACCTTACATAGTAGTCATGAACAAACTTGATTTGGTCAGAAAGCAACAAAACATTGATGAAAATGAAATAAACTCTAACCCAAATACAATATGGGTAAGTTCAACTACAAAAGAAAATATATATGAACTAAAAGAAATGATTGCTAAACAAGCTCCAACAGATGAACCTAAATTTAAAATAGTTGGTGATTTATTAAATCCATCTGATTTTGTAGTGCTTGTAGTACCAATTGACAAAGCTGCTCCTAAAGGAAGACTCATCTTACCTCAACAACAAACAATTCGGGATATTTTAGAAGCAAATGCCAATGCCATAGTTGTCAAAGAAAATGAATTAAAAAACACTTTAAAAAATCTAGGTAAAAAACCTAAACTTGTCATAACTGATAGTCAAGTATTCTCAAAAGTTTCTACTGATACTCCAAAAGACATCTTATTAACTTCATTTTCTATTTTATTTGCCAGATATAAAGGTGATTTAAAAGAAACAGTAAAAGGTGTAAAAACTTTAGAAGATTTAAAAGACAATGATACAATTTTAATTTCTGAAGGATGTACTCATCATCGTCAATGTGATGATATAGGTACAGTAAAAATTCCTAAATGGATAACAAAATATACAAATAAAAAAATTAATTTTGAATTTTCTACTGGAAGAGAATTTCCTTATGATTTATCAAAATATAAGATGATTGTCCATTGCGGTGGATGTACTTTAAATGAAAGGGAAATGAAATACAGAGTAAAATGTGCCCAAGATCAAAATATACCATTTACAAATTACGGAATTTTAATCGCCTATACACAGGGCATTTTAAAAAGAACACTTGAACCATTCTCTGATATCTCTTGCTTATTAGAAAAATAAAAAAATTGCTAGAGAGAATAATCTCTCTAGCAATTTTATATAATTCCTAGTTTATTTTTTACTTCGGGTAAAAGTTTTTCAAAAGATTTATAAAAATCATTATCTATTTTAACTCTATAAAAACTATCCAATAAAATTTGATTTATATTTTCAATTTCATCTTCATCTCTTACAAATTTTAAACGGAAAGTTAGAGCTTTTATAAATTTATACCATTCTAATATAAATTTTTTATTTTCATTATAATTTTCAATATTTATCCATTGAGATACTTTTACATCTTTTAATTCATCTTTAGGGCAATTGTCTACTTGTAAAAAATATTTAAAATCATTGTCTTGATAAGCTCTTCCTAAAGGAAATAATCGACAAATATTAGGCCTTTTTAAGTGAATTGTACATCTTCCCTTTTCATCTAGGAAACTGCAATTTTTATTGTTTTCTTGCATTTTTAAATAAGGAAGTACTATTTTATTGTTTTCTCGTAAAACTATTTTATCTCCTATCAATTTATCAAAATCCATATTTAAGTAATTTGTTATTTCATATATATCAAAAGGTGTTAAAACTACTAAATCTCCCACATCTTTGCAACAATCACTACATCCATCACAACCACACGTATCTGCCTTTACCACATCTTCAATATCATATAATCTTCCATCAGATATTTTATCTAATATATTTGTTGTTCTCATATTTTCACTCCTTATTATAAGTTGCTATACTTCAAATAAATTTTATGCAGCTTGACTATTTTCAATCATTGATTTATTTTTCCATTTACATGATTTAAATCTTATGGCAAATATAACTGCTCTTATTAGTTCATCCATCATCATTGCTAACCATACTCCTTGAAGTCCTAGTCCCAGTTTTACACCTAAGATATATGAACCTCCAACAGCTACTACCCATGAAAATGTCAGTGTAGTAAGTACTGGGTAATATACATCACCTGCTGCTATTAAGCATTTTGTCATTACTATATTTATTGCCCTACCTATTTCTAAGAAAATCTCTATAAATATAATTTTCTTACCAAGAGCAAGAACTACTGGATCTTTTGAGAAAATTCCAAACACTGCATCACTATTAAAGTAAATTAAAATTGTTACAGCTAAAGATACTACAAGAGATATGACACTTACCGACCAAACTCTATTTTCCACTTCATCTTCTCTTCCTGCTCCAATTAAATATCCAATAACAACTTGAGTTGCTTGTCCTATGGCCAAACTATAAACATAACATACATTTGCAAGCATATTTCCATATACTCTAGTTGCTATTACCGATGTTCCAAATATATTTACCACCTTTAATATTATCATTTGAGATAAATTATAAGATAAAGATTCTCCCCCTGATGGAAGACCTATAAATAGTAATTTCTTTATAGTATCTATTGGGAATGGTTTTAAATATTTAAGCGATATTTTTATATCCACTTTTTTAATTAATATAATTGTTACTGCTATAAGTCCTATACATTTACTAAAGTTAGTTGAAATAGCAGCCCCTACTATTCCCAATCTTGGTGCTTTAAATAATCCATTTATAAGTATGGCATTACCAATTATATTTATCATATTCATTAAAATTGATACATACATTACTTCTTTCATCAATGCATAACTTCTAAGTATTGAATTTATTGTCATATAAATTCCTTGAATTAAAACAAAACTTGCAATTATAACTGTATATCTGCTAGTTTCTGCTAATATTTCATTTGGAACCTTTAACCACATAAATAATTGTTTATTAAACAATATAACTAATATGGTAATTAATATACTAAATACAGAAGATATTAAAAGAGATGCTGTACTTACCTCTGAACCTTTAGATTTATTTTTTGCTCCTAAGTATTGTGAAATAAGAATAGTTGTAGATACACTCATTACATTTAATACTACTATGACTATATTCATTATTTGATTACCATTACCTATGGCTGCTACTGCTTCTTGAGAGTACTTACTAATCATAAACTGGTCAATATTACCAACTAATAATTGAAGTAATAACTCCACAAATATAGGTAAAGACATCATAAATATGGTCTTATTATCATATTTTTCTTTGATCATATTCAATTTTCTCCTTAATTCTTTGTTACTCTTTTCAGCCCACTTTTAAGGTATTTTTATATTATAAAATATATTTACATAGATTTAAATATTTTTATTAATTTATTTTATAAATTTTCTTACTTAATAAAATAATTAATGTAAACATCATCAACAGGTTAAAGTCCATAATTAAAATGAGAGCATTATATTAAATTTTGCTCTCATTTACTATAAAACAACTTAATATATTTAAATAATATCAAATTCTTTATTTTTTAATATATCAATTAAGTCTTTATGAGTAGTAATTTTTTTATTTGTACAAATTCCTCCATTACATAAATCTTCTTTTTTGTGTACATCACTACCGCCTATGGCTATAAGATGTGGATGTTTTTCATAAACAGCTTTTGTTAAATGATTATTGTTATTATGTCTTGGATTTTTATTATTTATTTCGATACCATGCAAATAATTTATATCTGCTAATTTACTGTGTTTTTGTCTATGAGTATGAGCTTGTATAATGATTGCTTTATCTTTACAATATTCTTTTCCCCTTTCATAACTATAGAAAAAACCTTAGACTTTTTCTCTCCACTGTTCTCTTTTGCACTTTCTAAAATAGCCTTTTCTGAAATGATCTGTAAGAACCAATCCAATTATATTATATAAAAAAGAGTTGCCTCTTTTTATGATTTTAAATCATTTTGAGACAACTCCTTCGAAATAGTAAAATCAATTTGTTTTTTTCTAATTTTACTATTATAAATTTCATTATTATTGAATTTTATTTCAACTATATTGTTTTTCTCTAAGCTTATTAATCTATTTAGAATAAATTCATCACTAATATCAATCTCATATAATGATATAAACTCACCTATGGCTTCATATATATAAGACCATCTATCATAATTTAAGAATTTTAAAATTTCATTATCATAATAATCTATTTCAACTAATTTTAATTCTCCATCAACTTCAACTAATAAATCTCCTTTTTGTTTTAATATCTCAATATATTTTTGCGAATATATATTTTTTTCTTCTAGCGTTAACTTCTTTCTATTTTGCATAAAATAAGGAATATCCTCAATATTTACTTCTCCACTACACGAATATTTCAAGTATCCATTTTCAATATTTTTTTTATCCAAACCCACAACTTCAATATTTTTATTAATCAATTTATTAACTATAAAATATAAACAGTATAACTCTTTAGGACTTCTAGAATACCATAACGTTATATCCGTATTCTTTGATATAATGTTTCTGTATTTATCCGCTTCTACATACTCTACCAATATTTCTTTCTGTATTAATAATATTTCACTATCTTCAATTAACCCTTGCTTTTTAGCTATTTTTAATGAATTATAAAATTTTTTATTAAAACATATATTTAACATAAATTCTCCTTCTGTTAATAAAAAAGAGTAATTTCAAAAAAATAAATTACTCTTTTTTATTAATTTCATTAATATTTAGTAAAAGTTTCACTTAGTCCTGGTAATATATTGAATTTCTTTCCTGACACTGTCACTCCATTACCTCCAAATGTAGCTCTATACGTTCCTTTTTTCAGTGATGAAACACTAACCTGACCAGTTGGTGACATTCCTCCTCCACTTACATAATAAGTTTTAACAGGAATACCACTTGTCGTCGTAACTAAAATAGTTCCAGCAAAACTTCCTATAAGCTTATTTGGTGTTAATCTCCAGTTTAACATCTTCGCAGAACTCATATCCCCTATATATGCTGCTCCAAAATTACCTGATATACTTGCTCTTTCTTCATCTGTACTAAATACAATTGGAGCTTTCCTCATTGCTTCAGAATCCATAACCTGTTCATTAGCAAAAATTTGACTCGATGGAACTACTATAATCATTATAGCCATTAAAGTTCCTATAAACTTTTTCATTTTTAACAATTTAATTCCCCATTTTTATACTATCTTAATACTTAATATATATTAAATAAAAAAGTCTAAAATCCTCCTAATAATATATATATTGTAGAAAATCTTCACATCACTTCCTTTTCTTTTTCTTCTGTTGTCCCATCTGCTCCAACACACTTATTATTTCTCTATTATTTTTCAAAGCTTTTACATCATAATCCCTAAATTCAGTATTCTCATTATTTGCAAACTGATTAAATCCTGTATCTTTAAGTTTCATCATTCCAGCTCCATGCTCTATATTTCCACAATTTAATGCTTTTTCTATTACATTAATTATATGCTGACGCATTTCTTTACTTTTTATGCTTGGTAATTTATATTGTTTAAATTTTTCAAAATGATTTTCTAAAATTATATTTATAATTTTACGTTCTTCATATCTTCTACACCTATTCATATTACTATTATACAGAAGTTTTCCACAGGTTTAAATGTAATATAATATCCTTGTAAGTGAGAAAATGCTACGCACTTAAGCTCCAATTTGTTCATTATTCTTCTGACTTTCTTTGAATTAACTTTAGTAGTACCTTTTCTTATCTCTCCTGTAATTCGGCGATAGCCATATGTTTTATTGCTTTTTATAAAGATTTCACTAATCTTGTTCTCAAGTTCCTCATCAGGATTTTCCCTACCAAATCTTTGTTGCCAATACATATATGTTGATTTAGGAAATTTTGTTGCTTCAAGAATAATAGATAGTTTAAACTCACTACGGAGACTATGAATTATTCTTGCTTCATGTTCATTTTTAACCTTTCGGGAACATCCATCCCCAAAGCTCTTAACTTTTTTATGAAAGCTAGCTCCGCTCTTAAAAGTTCATTTTCATGCTCTAATTCTTGCTCTCTTGTTAGCTTTTTCTTTTTAATACTCTTATTTTTACCCATTGATGGCCTCCCACTCTTTCTAGATAGAGCCTCACTACCACCACTTAAAAATTTTAGTTTCCATGCTTCTATAAGTGAATTATTATTCATTCCAAAATGGTTAGCAGTCTCTTGTAAACTAGATTTAGTTGTTGCCATATAGTTTATAACTTCTAATTTAAATTGTATAGGGTAATCAGTATGTTTATTTTTTAATTTTAAGCCATCATCTCCTAAAGTTTTATATGCATTTACCCACTTTTTAACCTGAGACTTATCAGGTATACCATATTTTTTTGATATGAATTTATATCCACCTTCTCCATTTAAATATGCTTTTACTACTTGTTTTTTAAATCCATAATCATATTTTGTCATGCAAAACACCCCAATTGTTAGATTTTTGGTCCAACAATTGGGGTGCACTACATTTATGGGTGATTTTTATTTATTTTAATATAGTTACGGTTTTAATACTACCTTTATACAATCTTCTAATTTTTTGTCAAAAATTTCATAAGCATGCTTACCTTCATCAAGTTTTAACGTGTGAGTTATAATATCAGTTGCATCAAACTCTCCTTTTTTTATTAATTCCATAATTGGATCTACATATCTTTGTGCTGGACATTGACCCATTTTTAAAGTAATATTTCTTGAGAAGAAATCCCCCAGTGGAAACATATTGTATCTAGCACCATAAACTCCTACTAAAACTACAGTTCCACACTTTCTTACAGCTTGTGATGCTATTTCTATGGCAGATTTTGAACCTCCTTGTAATTTTAAAAGTGTTTCAACTTTTTCTATGCCACTCATCTTTCCATCCATTCCCACACAATCTAAAACCACATCTGCTCCTCCATGAGTTATCTCTTTTATATATTCTCCTGTATTATCATAATCTTCAAAATTAATAGTTTCAACTCCACCATATTTTGATGCATGTTTAAGTCTATAATCCACGTTGTCAACGGCAATTATTCTCTTAGCACCTTTACGTATGGCCCATTTAATAGCTGTTAGTCCTATGGGACCACATCCAAGAACTACTACCACATCATTAAGTTTAATATTACCCATTTCCACACCCCAATAAGAAGTAGGTAAAACATCTGTTAAAAACAAGACCTGCTCATCTTCTAATCCTTCTGGAATTATCCTTGGACCAACATTAGCATACGGAACTCTCAAATATTCTGCCTGTCCTCCTGGATATCCTCCATATGTGTTACTATATCCAAATATTGCTCCAGCTTCTCCATTAGGATTGGAGTTATCACATTGACTGAAATTTCCATGCTCACATTGACAACAATGACCACAGGCTATAGGAAAGGGCACTATTACTCTGTCATTTTTCTTTAAATTTACTACATCTTTGCCAACCTCTTCTATTATTCCCATGGTTTCATGCCCTAATCTAAATCCATGAGGCATATTAGGAACCATTCCATGAATCAAGTGTAAATCAGATCCACAAATAGCTGTAGATGTTACTTTCACAATAATATCATCATCTTTTTCTATTTTAGGATCTTCAACATTTTCCACATCTACTTTTTTTATTCCTTTATAAACAATTGCCTTCATTTGTACCTCCAAAGTTACTTTCTTATTATGGTTTCCACAATGATTTAGCAATATTACTTCTATAATTAAATACTTAGTACCATCTGATAAATTGTGCTAAGTGCATAGTAAAATATGTCTTCATTAAAATCAAATTTACTATTATGTAGAGGATAATTTATCTCATTTTCTTTTTTAGCAAAGAAAACCATCCTAATACCTGGTGTTTTTTGAAAATAATAAGCAGCATTATCTCCTGCTAAATATACTTTTTCTCCTAATACAAATCTTTCTTTAAATATATCTTCTCCTATTTTTCTTCCAATTTGAACTAGATTATAATCATTTACCACACTTGGTAATTTAGATTCCAGATTAACTTCTATTTTTGCACCACTTTCTTCTGATAGTATTTTCATTTTTTCTTCTAAATAGTCTAATAAATAGTTAAATTTATCATCACCAACAGCCCTTAATGTACCTTCCAACCTTACACTGTCAGCCATTATATTGTTTTTTACTCCTCCATTTATCATGCCTATTCCAAGTATAAATGGTCCCTTATCTTTCAGACTATTATTCATCTTATCAATAATATTTAGAACTTTTCCACTAATAGAAATTGCATCAATTCCTTCTTTAGCATCTCCCCAATGTGATGATTTTCCTAAAATGTTAATGGACACCCTTCCTATGGTAGCAGTAGATATATCCTTTTGTATCTCCATACCTATAGTATCAGAGTTGGCAAAATGGAAAATAATCATATTATCAACTTTTGGATTTTCCAATACTTTTTCTTCAATTAACTTCTTTGCTCCCTTGCCCACTTCTTCTGCTGGTTCAAATATAAATTTTACATTGCAACTTAATTTATCTTTATTTTCACTTAATAATTTAGCCAGTCCCAAAACTACAGCAGTTATACCGTCATGACCACAGGCGTGCATCACACCATTGTTTTTAGATTTGTATTCAAAAGTATTTTCTTCATTTATAGGTAGGGCATCTATTTCTGCTCTTATTGCTACTGTTGGAAAATCTTCATCCTTAATCAAGGTCCCTACTGCACCTGTTTTACCAATCACTTTATTATTAATACCTATATTATTTAAATAGTTTCTTATATATTTACAAGTATTATATTCTTTTTCACTTATTTCAGGATACTTGTGTAAATATCTTCTTATTTTAATTACTTCTTTCACAAGATCATTGCTAATCTCCCTAGAGTGTTCCATATTATAATCATCCCCTGTTTTTTATTAATTTATAGTGTTTTAAATCATTGTAATCTATAAATATATCTACATCAACTTTATTATAGGGTCATATAATGCGAAATAAATCTACTTCTGATATCATTTAAATAAATAAGAATTGGAAAGGATTAGTTATGTCAAATAAAGATAAAATGCATACTGGAGAATTATATCTTCCAGGAGATGTAGAAATTATGAAAGAGCAACAAATATGTCTTGATAAACTTTATGATTACAATATGACAAGGCCCACAGAAAGTGAAAAAAGACAAGAGCTACTGAAAGAGATGTTTGCAGAAATTGGAGAAGACTGTTACATTGAACCTCCATTCCATGCAAACTGGGGTGGAAAGCATGTTCATTTTGGTAAATGTGTTTATGCGAATTTCAATTTTACAGCTGTTGATGATACTCATATATATGTTGGCGATTATACCATGTTTGGCCCAAATGTGATTCTTGCTACAGCTGGACATCCCATTTTGCCTAAACTTCGCCAAGAGGCATATCAGTACAATATGCCTGTACATATAGGAAAGAATTGTTGGCTTGGTGCTGGTGTTATTGTTCTTCCTGGAGTAACTATTGGAGATAATACTGTGATTGGTGCTGGAAGTGTGGTTACAAAAGATATTCCTTCCAATGTTGTAGCAGTGGGTAACCCCTGTCGTGTACTTCGTGAAATCAACGAACATGATAAAAAGTACTATTTCAAAGATAGAAAGATTAACCTGTAAATTATAGTTTAGTAAATAGATTTGATTCATAAGTTTAATATAACAGGAGCTTGAAAGTAGGAGTATCCATCAACTCCTATGGAGCTTCAAAACACAATATTTCTCAAGTTTTCAATGCAGAAACATTTATTATAGGTATATGCTCAGGAACTCTTAAAATTGGAATAACATTATTACTTTTAATACCGATAAATTCTATAATCCATACTCTGACAGGCACGAATACTGTTAATGCAGCTCTACCTTTTTGTAGTGGGGTTTTACTTATTGTTTTAAGTGTGGCCTTAACTTTAATTGGTGGGTTTATACCTGCAAAAAAAGCAGCTAAAAAAGATCCAGTAACTGCTTTGAGAACTGAGTAAAATAAAAATAACCATATCTAGTTATTAAAAACTTGTATATGGTTATTTTTATAATTTTATTACAAGACTATGTTAGCCAACTAGGTAATAAATAATATATTTTAGTTCATAGTTGTTATATAATGCGAAAAATATACACCTTTGATACAATATAGTTAAATATATATCTTACTTACAAAGAAAATATGCTACAAAAATTCTCTTTATAATGATGAAATTGAATAAATAAATCATTAAGTTTATATATTTGGAATTGATTTTTTAAAACAGAAGAATTAACTATTAGGAAGGAGAAAGTATGGATTTATTATTTACAAAGGGAGTAAAGGGGAAAACAGATGATCAATTTAATATAAGTTTATATTCAGAAAGTAATTTTAAAAATACTAATTTGAAATTTGATGTAACTGGTTTAAGTAAGATAAAAAAAGAGTATGGAGTGCAACTTATAGGAGTTAAATCTGAATTAAATAAAGATATAAGATTTACAGTATTTAACAATGATAATATAATAGATGTGGAAGGTTCATTTTATGAATTAGATAATAAATTTGTAGCTTTAATGGATAATATAGAGGACACAATTTTAGGAGATGAATATTTTGATTGCATATATAATATGCTTTTCTTTATAATTACTGAAGGTTTAGAAGCTGAACTTTTTATGTCTAGAGATGAATTCAGTAAATGTATATCTAAATTACCATAACAATTAAATAATACAATGTTAAATAAAGTTTTATATACAAATGAACTTATTGCTATGGTTAAAGATATACAAAATTATACATTTACTATTTATCATAATTTAATTAAAGCTGGAGAAGAATTGTCTAAAATACCAGAAAGTGCATTTAGACAGTATAATATAAATCCTAAAGAATCAGTATATGAGTATAGGGTTAGGTCATCTCAAAGTAACGTAATTAGCTCTTTATATATGAGTATAATTATACAACTAAGTTCTATACTAGATTTAATATCCAAATTAACATGTGAGATTATAAATATGCCAAAAGATTATGATAAACTTATAAAGTTTAAAAGTGGTTCAATATATTTTTCAAATATTGGGAGATTCAGTGATATATTAAAAAAATATAATGGTTTTAAAGGTTCTATTATAAATAATAGAAAAGATTATGATAACTTAATTTTAAATAGAAATTTAATTGTTCATAATGGTTTTTTATCTTCAAATTCATATATATTTTTGGGAAAAGGTACAGATATTGTAAATAAGAAAGAGATTAGTTATGCACAGATATATATATGGGATAATGATGATACTAATAAACCTGCACGATACAAAAATAGAACTAAATTCTATAGTCAAAAAAATTCAATAGATGAGTATGTGCTTAATTATATTTTAAAATTTTATTTTGAAATAGGAAAAACGTTAGATATGTTAAATGATTATATAAAGACAAGATAAAATGCAAGTATAAAGTTTGCTTTATTATGATTAGTAAATATAAATATATGACAACCCATAAAACACCTAAATTACTATTTTTATATACTATTCAACAGCGAAATAGTAATTTAGTAATAAAAGTAACCACACCTTAGTAGTAAAATACTAAGGTATGGTTATTTAGCTAGTTATGATAGTTCGTATTATATTAATAATACGAACTTGAAAGTAGGAGTTGATATACTCCTACTTTTTGTTATAAAAATAGCTTATAACATCAACACTGATTCAAAACATAGCCAAATAAAAAATAAGTTAGCAAATATCACTTTACTAACTTATTGGCCAACTTAGAAAGTATATTGTCATTCCAAGTTAAATTTCCATTTTTATTTAATTCTTACCTAACCCCTTCTTTTTTCAAAATATACTTTATCTGCTCAGGACTTAAACCATACTTATTCCTAAGAGCAGTCAAATTCTTCCCATTATACTCCTTGACAATATTTCTATTCCTATCCCCCATAATAACCTTATTATAAACGGGAATATAAAGAGTATAACCTCCATACATTTTACAAAGTTTTAAGAAATTCTTCATACCTATAATCTCCACCATTTGATGTAAGCTATAAGGTATATCATCCATTTGTATATCCATAAAAACGCCCCCTTGATTTCCATATTATTTTCATTCTTCATATTGTTCCCATATCTGTTCCTATGTTCCCTTTTTTACTATATATTTATTTTTTATATATTTTTATACCCTATTTTTACGTTTATCTCAATAGGCTCATTTTATAGGAACATAGGAATAAAATCGCCAAACCCATTGATTTCACTATGTTTTTTCTGTTCCTATCCCCGTTCCTATCTCTGTTCCCAAGTAGATAGGAACAAAATTTACCCACCTATTCTTACAAAAGCTCTTTGTGGTCCATAGATTTCAAACCTTGTCTTTCCTGATTTGTTTGTTGTAATCCTATCCCAACCACCTATCCTATTTAATATTCCCTCTATTTCATATGAATCAGTTCTTTTCAAATCTTGTCTCTCTCTAAAGAAACACTCACACCAAATTTCCATAATACAAAGCTTATCCCTTTTCACAACACCCTTGCTTTCAATGGCGTTTTTATCACCAAGATAGACCCGTCTTTCATAGAGAGTCATATTCTGCCAATTTGTTGGTAGAGGTGTTTCCAAGTATTCTAGGATAATACCTTCTCTATCATCACTTTCCATGGCTTCCTGTTGAGCTATTTGGGCCATTTTTGATACATCTCCTTTTTTATTTCTATAATGAATACTCTTTTGCTGGATTACCTGAAAAGTCTGCTATGGTAGCTTTAGCTTCATCTAAATAAAATACTTCAAATATTGGGTTAGTTGCACTTTGATAAAGGCTTTTTACAAGAGAATCATTTTCAGTTGTAACATAGTTTTTTATTTTTATAAATTTTCTTCAGGCTTTGGATAATATTTTTTTAAAATATAGCTTAAGCATAGCCCAATAACAATACCTATAGCCATAGAAAATATTGTGTTCGTGTAGTTATCTGCAAAATTAAAAATCCCCATTATTGTAGAAGTTACTATACAGTTAGATCTTAAATGTTTGCTATACATTATTTTATATGATTCATTATATGTACCATCTTTATTTGATTTTTTTACATATTTCTTAATTTCAATTACTCTATACAAAACACTATACCCAATGTAAAAAATAAAACTATAATACAATGCATTTATTAAATTATCAATCAATATAAGTCCCCCTAATTGTAGAATCTATACTTATACCTTTTATATATTAGTTAAGGTGCTTTATAAAATCACGAAATCTTCTTTTAAGTTTAACTTATCTTCTTCTGTAATCTTTCTCATAACCTTACATGGATTTCCCACAGCTATCACACCTGGTGGAATATCTTTTGTAACTACACTACCTGCACCAATTATACTGCCTTCTCCAATAGTTACTCCTCCGCATACTGTACAATTAGCTCCTAACCAAACACCTTTTTCCAAAGTAATCGGCTTAGAAGTTCCAATCCCCATAGCACGCTCAGTAGGGTCAATTGCATGACCTGCACAAGCTAAACATGTTCCCGGCCCTATAAATACATCTGCTCCTATATGTATTGGCGAAGTGTCAAGCATTACACAGTTGTAGTTTATAAATGTCAACCCTTCTGTATGAATATTAAATCCATAATCACATTTGAAATTAGGCTCTATAAATGTAAGTGGACTACAAGTTCCAAATAACTCTTGTAAAATAGTGCTTCTTTTTTCATTTTCATCTGGTCTTGTATTGTTGTATTCCCATAGTAAATTTTGTGCTTTTATCTTTAAAGAATGATCCATTGCTTCAGGTTTAGATATGTATCCATTCTTGATTTGTATTTTTTCTTTAACTGTCATTATAATTACTCCTTTTTTATATTTTTATCTTCTTATTATAATATCCTAGCAATCATAATATTTCTAGAGATATTATACTTTTTATTTACAATTTTTGATTAATTTTTTCTATTAATGGTAGAATATTATCTAGAAATAAGTTTATAAATAAAATTCAACAGTAGAATATTGTCTGTTTTTTTGATAAAATACTAAAGACATTATTTTTAAAGGGTGATATATATGAAAGACAAAAATATCTTTATCGCAGTGGAGGGACCTATTGGTGCAGGTAAAACTACCTTAGCAAACTTGCTAAATGAGCACTTTGGATATACCCTTCTTAGAGAAATTGTAGAAGAAAATCCGTTTCTAGCAAAATTTTATACTAATATCAATGAATATGCTTTGCAAACAGAAGCATTTTTTTTATTCAATAGAGTTAAGCAATTAGAAGATATTCAAAAAAATGTTTTAAGTAAGTCTGGAGGTGTTGTCAGCGATTATCACATAGTGAAAAACTTAATATTTGCTGGACTTACCCTTGATAACAATCAATTTCACAGGTATAAACAAGTTTACAATATATTCGTAAATGATTTACCACAACCTGATATTGTGATTTACTTAAATTCAGATACTGATACTCTTATGAGAAGAATTGCTCACAGAGATAGAAATTTTGAAAGACAAATGGATAGAAATTATATAGATAGTCTTCGCAATGAATATAAATATTATTTTAATCCACTTTCAATTAAACACAACTTTATAGGCAAAGAACCTATTATTATAGAAATTGATAATTCAAATCTAGATTTTTTAAACAATATGTCAGATAGACAATTTGTAATAGACAAAGTTGAAGAAGCTATATCATCTTTAAGGAGGAAATAGACTATGTTTAGATTAGAAAATAAAACTGATAAATCTGCCAAAAGAGATTTATTTATAACTGTTGCCGGAAATGTTGGTGCTGGAAAATCTACTTTAACAAAATTAGTTGGTGAAAAATTAGATTTTGAAACTCATTTTGAAAAAGTTGACGGAAATCCATATTTAGAAGATTTCTACAAAGACCAAGAGGCTTGGGGATTCCATTTACAACTTTATTTCTTAGCACAAAGATTTAAACAACAAAAAGAAATCCATGCCAATGGTTTAAACAATATACAAGATAGAAGTATATACGAAGATGTGGAGATATTTGCTAGAAACTTATACGATAACGGTAAAATGAGCAAAAGAGATTACATTACTTACAGAGATTTATTCAACAATATGGTTCCTCATCTTAGAAAACCAGACTTAATGATTTACTTAGATGGTTCAATAGATAAAATAATCGAAAGAATAAAATTAAGATCTCGTGATATGGAAAAAGAAGTTGACGTGGAATATTGGAGAAATCTTCACGAAAGATATGAAAACTGGATAAAAGAATACGACTTATCTCCAGTTTTATATGTGAATATCGATAAAGTTGATTTAATAAACAATCCTGAACACTTAGAAGAACTTTGTGAAAAAATAAAAACTACTTTAAACATATAATCTACGCCCCGGGAGAGTGTAAATTGATTTGTGCTTTAGAGTAATTTCGCTCCTCTATAGCAACATCATTTACTTATAATATTTCTAATAATCTGTTAAATATTCATAACATGGATATTTTTTTATAAAATGGTAAAACTAA
>ERZ827363.1448-NODE-1448-length-23146-cov-5.601966_pt1 | contig 23146 bp, 17 predicted proteins | sample MGYA00519776_ERZ827363 | MGnify/ENA primary metagenome ERZ827363 (study PRJEB31778, sample SAMEA3449288) | human gut metagenome | biome: human gut; feature: human-associated habitat; material: faeces | place: United Kingdom | collected 2010/2012 ...
ATCTAATAATAGAATGTCTAATAAAAGAAGGCGTAACCACTATGTTTGGTTATCCAGGAGGTACTGTAATACCTATATACGACGCATTATACGATTATACAGACAAAATAAAACATATTAGGACATCACACGAACAAGGTGCTGTTCATGCGGCAGATGGATATGCGAGAACTTCTGGAAAAACAGGTGTATGCGTAATAACATCAGGCCCAGGAGCTACAAATGCAGTTACTGGAATAGCCACTGCATATATGGATTCATCACCTCTTGTCATAATATCAGGGCAAGTTGGAACAAGCCTTCTTGGTAAAGACACATTCCAAGAAATAGACATAACAGGGGTGACTTACTCTATAACAAAACATAATTTCTTAGTTAGAAAATTAGAGGACCTTCCTAACATAATAAGAGAAGCGTTTATAATTGCAAATGAAGGAAGAAAAGGTCCAGTTCTTATAGATATACCTAAAAACTTACAAGTTACAGATTTAGATTACAACATGGACGATTATATGCCATCATGTCAAAATAAAAAAACAAAAGACGAATTCCAAATAAAAGAAGAAAATGAAACTAAAAGCAAATTACAGGGTGCTGCTAATTTAATAAAACAATCTCAAAGACCTATAATATACGCAGGTGGAGGAGTAAAATCAGTAGATCAGTATAAACTACTAAAAGAATTTGCACAAAAAATAAATACGCCAGTACTAAATACGCTTATGGGGCTTGGCGGAATAGATAGAGCAAATCCGCTTTCTTTCGGACTTGTAGGAATGCACGGAAGCAGAGAAGCAAATCTAGCTATATCAAATTCAGATTTAGTTATATCTATAGGTGCTCGCTTTAGTGATAGAGTAATAGGAAACAAAGATGAATTTGCAAAAAATGCAAAAGTAATACAAATAGACATAGATTCATCAGAAATGAGCAAAAATATCCAAGCCGAAATAGAATTAGTGGGAGATTTAAGTGACGTGCTTAGTGGTCTTTTAGAAAAGGTAGAAGAAAAAGACAACACAGCATGGTTAAAAGAAATAGATGGATTTAAAGACACTGGTCATAAAATAGACGAAAAGGCATTCCATCCGAAAAATATATTAGAAGCATTTAATAAAAAATTAGGAAGCAAAAACACAACAGTAGTCACAGACGTCGGCCAACATCAAATGTGGACAGCACAATACTGGCAATTTGAAGAAGGAAGAAGCTATATAACATCAGGTGGACTAGGCACAATGGGATTTGGTCTAGGAGGAGCAATAGGAACAAAATTAGGAACTCCAGAAAAAAACGTGTTATTAGTAACAGGAGACGGTAGCTTTAAAATGAACTGCAATGAACTTGCAACAGTTGCAACACAAAATCTTCCTATAGTAATACTATTATTCAACAACAATGCACTAGGAATGGTTAGACAATGGCAAAACTTATTCTCAGATAAGAGATATTCAGAAACAGATATATACGATAAAACAGATTACATAATGCTTGCAAATGCATATGGAATCGAAGGTCACAAAGCACAAAATCTAGACGAATTAAACGAAATACTAGGTAGTTTAATATTAGACAAACCAGTATTTGTGGAATGTAAAATAGATCACGATATAAACGTGTTCCCAATCGTTCCACCAAATGATAACCTACTTAATTTAATATGTAACTAATTTGTTATTAATAAAAAAGAAGCATTGAAAAATATAATTTGTAATGCTTCTTTTTTTACAAAAAAGCATACTCTTACAAGGCATTTAAGGTAAATGTTACTTAATAAATTCAATATTTAATGTAAAAATTAATAATTATTATTTTATAAACCTTAATTTATCAATATTAACAACCTTATTAAATAGTAATTGCGAATATAGTATATATCCCCCTCCAAAACCACTATGAGTATATTTAACAACTTTGTGATAAATGATTCAAATTTTTGTACTATAAATTTGTTTGTTTGATGTAATTATTTAAGTTAATTTATATAAATTCTACTTTTCTATCTTGAATTTGTTTTTTAGTAATAGATAAGTTTTTTGTCGCAAATTCCATAAATAAGTCTACTATTCTCGAAGTTTTACTCAATCTATGTGCAATAAATAAAAAAGAAAACCATGAAAGATAATTATTTAAATATTTAGTAGATACACCATGGAAGTTAGCTAGCCACTTACATAAACCTCTATGGTACATATTTACATGTTTTACTGTATAAAAAGATGAATCCATTCTACTTTTTGCTTTTTTAAATCTTAAGTTTAGTTTTTTAGCAGTATGTATATATGTAGATTGCATAAAAGAACATATAGTTACATTTTTATTGACCCTGTTTTTGAAAAATGATAACATATCTTGATATTTTTCCTTACTAAAAACATTAAAATAAGTATTTTCTACTATTCTTGTAAGTACATGTCCACTTCTGTCAATTGCTGTATTAATTTCAACCTGCATTGGTTTTATATATTTTTCTGGATCTTTTAAAAAGTAGTTTTTATTCATAAAAAGAGAGCCACCTGTATGAGATATAAATTCATATTCAAAATTCGAAAAATATGTATCTTCTGTTATGTCTTTTTTAGGGCTCATGCCTTTAAATGACTCATTTATAAAACAATGATCTGTGCAGACGATACCTTCAAATACTTGATCTCTCAGGGATAGATTTATTACATCTAAAATTCTATGTCTCATAAAAAATGATGTTGGGATGCTTACACCAACTTTTTGAGCACAGTATTTTATTGTGCCACCTTCTATCATAAATTGACAATATTTTAGCCATGTATCTAGACTTAATTTAGTATTGGAAAGTGGAGAAAAACTTCTTTCATCAAACGTAGTTCTACAATTTTTGCAAATATATCGTTGACGTTGATTAGTTTTTCCATTTTTATTTAAATCAAAACTACCGCATTTTGGACACTTTAAATCATTTTTAAATCTTTTTCTAAAAAGTTCACCTTCTCTTTCATATATGCCATCTAAATAAGCTAGTGATTTTTTTGCCTCTTCTATAGTTTTGCAATTTTTAAACTCTTTGGCATCTTTAACTTCTTTAGAAGTTTTAAATTTTACATTTTTCGATTCATTATTCAAAATTATGTCATTATAATTTAAAATTTTATCACGATAGATATAGGGGGTATATGCAGACTCTATTTTATATTTTATTATTTTTATTAAAGATTCTAGATCTTTTTTATCTAGTCCTTGAATTAAAGATTCTAAATTTTTAGGTTCGAATACAACAGGTTTTTTTTGTTTTAACATATTTTTTCCTACCTTTTTTAATAATATTTTGTTAATTTTGAACTTAAAAACATTTATATTACTTATATTCATAAAATTTTATTGTTTGTTATTTTATGGTGTAATACACGTTTTTTTGAGTATATCCAGATTGAAAAAATATATTCAGTTATCACAAAGTTATTAAATATACTTATATGGTTGAGAAGATGGGGATAGAGGTTATATGGATTATGGGATTATAATATTTAAATGATTGTGAGAAAAATATCATAAAAGAAATTATTTTTTAACAAAGTGTGTGGTTTAATTTTGTAGAAAATTTTGCATTTTAGAGATACATAGTGTAATATTATCAAGTGAAGATTTAATATCTATAAAATAATTAATAGTTAAATCATAAATTCATTATAAAATAGAATTGGTTTTTAAAAATTTATTCCAAAATGGAATGAGTTTGTCGTATAATGAATTGATTTAATATGTAAGATAATATACTATTATAAGTAAGAAATGTTGTTATATAAATGTAAATTTAGCAATAGCTTAAATAATTTAACCCACCCTTGCACGATAATTTAATTATCGTGTTTTTTTTTATTTATTTTTTAAAAGAAAAAATGGAGATATTTTTTATTAATTACAGGTTAAAGTTTGTTAAATATATTTAATAATGGAATTTCTTGTTTTTGAGTTGGCGAATAATTTTGTTAAAAGGGTATACTTTTTAGTATTAAAATATATATAGATTCATCATAAATCAAAAATTGTTGTAAGATGATAGGATTATTGATGGTGTAGATATAGTTAAGTTTTATTGATTTAATAAGGGGTGATAGTGTGAATGGTAGAAAGATAGATCAGTTTATTAGGGGAGTTAGGTTAGATAGGGATAAGGTTGAGAGTTTTGATAAGTATCCTTTTAGTTTGAGGGCTGTGAGGGAGATGGATAGGATTGTGTTTCACCCGAATGTGACTTTTATTGTGGGGGAAAATGGAAGTGGTAAGTCGACTATTTTGGAGGCGATTGCTACGGCGTATGGGTTTAATCCTGAGGGTGGTACTAAGAATTTTAATTTTAGTACTAGTGATACGCATTCATGTTTGTATGATTTTATTACTGTTGTAAAGGGTGCGAAGATGCCGAAGGATGGATTTTTCTTGAGGGCTGAGAGTTTTTATAATGTGGCGACTAATATTGATGAGTTGAGTAAGGAGATTCCAGGGGATTTTTTGAAGAGTTATGGTGGAAAGTTGCTTCATGATGTATCGCATGGGGAGTCTTTTTTTGCTCTTATTATGAATAAATTTGGTAAGAATGGACTATATATATTGGATGAACCAGAAGCGGCTTTGTCGCCAATTAGACAGATGAGTTTGATTTCACGAATGGATGAGCTTGTTAAGGGGGGCAGCCAGTTTATAATTGCGACGCATTCGCCAATTTTGATGGCGTATCCGAAGAGTTTTATATATGAAATTAAGGAAAATATCGAACGTGTGAGTTATGAGGAGAGCGAGAATTATAATATTACGAAAGATTTTTTGAATAATTATAAAAAAATGATTCACATATTGACTAAATAATATATAATAGCTATAAAGAAAAAATATGTTATATATTAATTTAATATTGTAGAAATTAAGGAGGCAGAAAATTATGGCTGAACAAAGAGTGACTGGATCTTCTCAAAGAAATGCGAAGGACGTTGCATATGAACTTACTGAGTTATATTATACTACTGTAGTAGATAAGGAGAAAGTTAAAGAGGCTTCGCCTGAGGAAGTGGCTGAGACTTATATGAAGATATATAATAAGATTACTGGAGTTAAATAGAAAAATTGATTTTGATATTTACGTACATAATGAAAAGAGGGGCTTTAGGGCTCCTTTTTTTATAGGGGAAAGAGGAGGATGGAGATTTAAAATAAAGTGAGGTAGGGGAAAGATGTGAATGAGATATATAAGATAGATTAAATAGGCGGAAGAGATGTTTAGATAGAATATATGAGATAGAGATTTAGATGAGGGGATGATTTTTAGAAAGAGATAGGGGTGTGGAAAATATATTCCAAAAAATGTAAAATTTTTCTCTCAGGAAAACGATATCAGAGAATATTTATATTTACTACAGGAGCAAAACAATATACAATATACATAAGGGTAAACATTTTAAATATTAGAAAAAGGTAAATAATACAATAAAAGCAAATAATATAATATTGGAAAAATGATTTATCGAAAAAAATTATAAAGTTTTAAGAATTGAAAGAGGGAAAATAAATGAATTACATGGAGATTTACAATCAATGGCTTGAAAGTGATTATTTCGATGCCGATACTAAAAAAGAACTTGAAAATATTAAGGGAAATGAAAAAGAAATTGAAGACAGATTTTATACAGATTTAGAATTTGGTACTGCGGGGCTTAGAGGAATTATAGCTGCTGGGACTAATAGAATAAATATATATACTGTTAGAAGAGCGACTTTTGGTCTTGCTAATTATATTATAAAAAATACTACAGAGGAAGAAAAAGAAAGAGGAGTTGTTATTGCTCATGACAATAGACATATGTCTAGAGAGTTTTGTCTTGAAGCTGCTAATACTTTAGCTGCTTGTGGAATTAAGGCTTATATATTTGATTCTTTAAGAACTACTCCTGAGTTATCTTTTGCTGTTAGAAAATTACATACTATTGCGGGAATTGTGATTACTGCTAGCCACAACCCACCAGAATACAATGGATACAAAGTTTATTGGGAAGATGGAGCACAAGTTATGCCAGAAATTGCATCTGCAATTACTGCTGAAGTTAATGCAATAACTGATTATTCTACTATACCAACTATAAAAGATGAACAAAAGGATTTAGTTGTTATGTTAGATGACAAGCAAGATACTGCATTTATCGAAGCTGTTAAAACTCAAGTTATTAAAACAGAGTTAGTTAAAAAAGTTGGAAAAGAGTTCAAAATAGTTTACACTCCACTTTGTGGAACTGGAAATGTGCCGGTTACTCGTGCTTTAGCTGAAGTTGGGTTTGAAAATGTGATAGTTGTTCCTGAAGAACAAAATCCAGATCCAAATTTTGCTGGAATTGAATATCCAAACCCAGAAGAACACAAAGCTTTAACAAGAGGTATTGCACTTGCAAAAGCTGAAGGTGCTGACTTAGTTATAGCAACTGACCCAGACTGCGATAGAGTTGGGGTTGCTGTTAAAACTACTACTGGCGATTATGCACTTCTTACTGGTAACCAAATAGGCGCAATGCTTACTAATTATATAATAGAAAGTTCAAAAGAAGAAAATAAATTAGATCCTAAAGCTACTTTAGTTAAGACTATAGTAACTTCAGAATTTGGTGCTGATATAGCTAGAGCTAACAACTTAGGCGTTATAAATGTTCTTACTGGATTCAAATTTATAGGTCAAAAAATAAAATCATTTGAAGAAAGTGGCGACAGAACTTACTTATTCGGATATGAAGAAAGTTACGGTTACTTAGTTGGTACTCATGCAAGAGATAAAGACGGTGTTGTTGCATCATTATTAATCTCTGAAATGGCTGCTTATTATTATGACAAAGGCATGAGCTTATATGAAGGATTAAAAGAATTATACAAAAAATACGGATATTTCAAAGAAAAAACTATATCATTAACTTTAAAAGGTATAGAAGGTCTTGCTAAAATAAAAGAAATAATAACTTATTTCAGAGAAAACGACATAAAAGAATTTAATAATACAAAAGTTGTAGATTTAAAAGACTATCAAAAAGGTATAGATGATTTACCAAAATCTAACGTATTAAAATACTTCTTAGAAGATGGCTCTTGGATAGCTGTTAGACCATCTGGAACTGAGCCAAAACTTAAATTCTATGTTGCTGTTAAAGGGCAAGATGAATCTGAGTGTGCTGGAAAAATAGATAATATTGAAAGTGATATCAATAAGATAATAGATCAAGTTAAATAGTTATTTAGGATATTAAATAATCATACTTGTTTAAGATATTAAATAGATGTAATTATTGAAAATGTTAAATAGTTGTTGAAAATGTTAAGTAGTTGTTGAGAATGAAATTGACACTGAGTTTTGTGTCAGTTGAGTTGGATATGGCGAATTTTATGTAAATATGATAACCATTTAAATATAATAATTTTACTTATAGGGCGGGAACTTTTGGGTTCCCGCTTTTTATATAGTTCAAAACATCTATCTTGTAAAAGGTCTTTAGAATAAGGATTTCTCTATTGATATAAATCTCCTGCTAATTCTTCCAATTTATCTTTATCTAATATTACCAACTTTTTATTATCCCTTTTTATAATTTTTTCTAATTCAAATTCTTTTACTACTCTCAATAAATGTCTATAACTTGTTCCTAAAAACTCTGCTATTTGTGTTAAATTTTCTGTATTATTGTTATCTTCATTTGTATAACTTGCTAAAATGTAGCTTGCCAATCTATTTTCTAATGGATAAAGAATATTTACTGAGTTTGATACTGATAAACTAGCTAGCTTTAATGCCAAGTGTGTTGAGATATAATGTAGAAATTTTGAATCTTTTAAATATTTTTCCTCTATTATTTTTCTAGGAACTGCTATACAGATACAATCTCTAATTGCTTGGATATTGCATTGAAACTCAATTTTGTTTAAGAGTTCTATTTCACCGACTATTTGAACTGGGGAGTAAAACCTAACCAAAAGAGATTTTCCATTTGGTGTAGTAATATATACTTTTGACTTTCCTTCAACAAACAAATATAAATACTTTAGCTCTTCCCCAGATAAACAAATATGTTCATTTTTCTTGAAATGATGTATCTCCATATAAGGATATATATCACTTGAGAATATTTCATTTATATTATATTTATTAATATAGTAATTTAATTTTTTATTATCGTTTATTTTTAACATTATTTTCTCCTTAAAAAATAATATACAAAAATGTGACATATGTCATATTTTGTACAGTTTTCTATTTGATATTATACTAAAGGCAATAAATTGTAAATTATAAAATTTTTGAAAAGGAGATTATCATGACATTATTATTAAATATCTTAGGAATTATTTTTGTTATATCTGGACTATATCTTTTCTCTGAAAATAAAGAGAAAGTTGATAAAAAGCTTATAGCAAAAGCATTATTAGCGCAATTTGTACTTGTATTTTTATTAGTTAAATTCCCATTAGGTCAAAATATAATAAGAGTAGTATCAGATTTTGTGACTAATGTATTAAGTTATGGATTTGAAGGAGTTGCTTTCGTATTTGGAGCATTAACAGATGACAGTGCAGGGTACATATTTGCAATATCGGTACTTGCGAACATAGTTTTCACAGCAGCTTTAGTTGCAGCATTATACTATCTAGGTGTAATAAACTTCATAGTTAAGTTGATAGGTGGTACAATACAAAAGTTATTTGGAACTAGTAAAGTTGAAAGTTTTGTAGCAGTTGCTAACATGTTTTTATCACAAACAGAATCACCAATACTTGTAAGTAGATATTTACCTACAATGACTAGAAGTGAACTTTTAATATTATTAATATCAGGTATGGGAAGTATGTCTGCTTCAGTATTAATGGGATATGTTGGTATGGGAATTCCAATGGAATATCTATTAATAGCAGGTGCTTTAGTTCCATTAAGTAGTATAATCGTTTCTAAATTATTAATACCAGAAACTAATAAAGAAGCTGTAGTAGAAAATGTTGTTATGGAGAGAAAAGGCGGACATACAAATATAATGTCAGCTATCTCTGAAGGGGCTTCAAATGGTGTACAATTAGCAATTGGTATAGGAGGCTCACTTATAGCTATAACTGGATTAGTTGCTTTAGTTAATGGTGCATTAGGAGTAGTAGGTTTATCATTACAACAAATATTATCTTATGTATTTGCACCTTTAGCGTACTTAATGGGAATAAATCCAGACAATATATTAACTGCTGGACAATTATTAGGTTCAAAAATGGTATTAAATGAGTTTGTTGCTTACGGTGACTTAGGTCCTATAATAGGCTCATTTGATTATAGAACAGGACTTGTTATTTCAGTAGCATTAGCTGGATTTGCAAATATATCAAGTATAGGTATATGTATATCAGGTATATCAATATTCTGTCCTGAAAGAAGAGGCGAAATATCAGATATAGCATTTAAAGGAATGATCGGTGGATTTTTAGTAAGTTCATTATCAGCAATGATAGTTGGATTATTACTACTATTTTAATTAAGTTTAATTATAAAATATATAGTATAGAAAAAGCAGGGGTAGTGTACTCCTGCTTTTAGTTTGCAATATATATTTAGGGATATATAGTTAAAGCACTATATGGCATATCTAATATTACAGATTGTCTATGAAAACTCTGAATCGACTATTACAATAATAGTATATTCCTTAAATCTATCTTGAATTATTTTTTCAAGCCTACTTTTTATTTCACTTCTGTTGCACGAGAAGTCTAAGACAATGTCGCAAAAGATTTTTTTGTCTTTTTCGTCGATTACAACACCATGCCATCCGATGCAGTGGGGTTCGCTTTGTTTGAAATCTTTTAGAATTCGCCATACTTCTTTAGTGATTTCAGATGTATTGTCGACGCCATAAATTCCAAATATAAGATAGACATGGGTCTCTTGATAAATTTTCATCTGTAATTTATGAATCTCGGGATAAATTTCACCAATAGTCTTTTTATAATCCATCTCGACATTAATACTACCGATATTTGTATTAGGCCCATAATTATTTAATATTAAATCATGAACTCCTAATATAGATTCAGAGCTTTGGATAATTTCAAAAATTTTATCTTTAACTTCAGAATCTATCTTCTCGCCGAGGATTTTGTTTATAGTATCTTTTAGAACTTCAAATCCAGTTTTTAAAATAAATATAGATATAAAAAGTCCCGCGTATGAGTCTATAGAAAGCTTTGTAAACATATATACAAGGGCAGAAATAATAGTAACCACAGAAATCAAGACATCGTTTTTAGCCTCTTTTCCTGATGCTATCAAGGCACCGGAATTAAGTTTTCGCCCTTGTTTTTCGATATATGCTGCGAGAAAAGTTTTTACTATTACTGTGATAAATAATACAATAAGTATCACCCAGCTATAATCTACTGCGCTGGGATTGAAAATTCCTTTTATAGATGATAATCCCATCTCAAACCCAGTAACCAAAACGATTATTCCAATAATCATACTAGTTAGATATTCGACTCGCCCAAAACCAAATGGATGGTTTTTATCCGGTTTCTTTTGGGCCAATTTTGTTCCGATAATTGTGATTAATGCAGTTGATGAATCGGTCAAGTTGTTTACAGCATCAGACGTAATGGCGATGGAACCAGACATCACACCAATTATAATTTTCACACCTGCTAAAATAAGATTAGCTATAATACCTAAAATAGATATATTTATAATTTGTTTTTCTCTATTTCCTTTCAATTATGATACTCCCTTCGTCATTTTTACTCTATTTTTATAGTATTTATTGGCATAAGGTTAATTATGCATCTCATTTTTATATCGGTGTAAATATTATTAAGTATTGATGAATAAATCGATATAACTATTGATTATAAACTTGATGTAAATATTAATTAAAAAATATGAAAACCTAATAATATATAAAATTATTTAGGAGATTACAATGAATAAATTAATAGAAGATGCATATAAAATAGCTGATAAAAATGCAGTTATCTTAAAAGGAAATATAAAGATAAGTGGTGATGTAAACTGTTTATTATTTGCCCATTATTGTGACAGCACTTTGTTTTATAAAAGATTTTTCAAAATAAGCAAAGATGTGCTTAGGGTTAATAAAATAGCTAGAAAAAATCTTAAAGAGATTAAAAAATTATTAAAATCATATGGTTATAAAAATATTAGGACGAAAGGCGTTTTTTCGATTTATGGTGATTTGAGACCTTTGGCTGTTGAGGCTGGGTTTGGAAAGTGGGGTGATGATGGAATAATTGAAAATGAAAAATATGGTTCAAATTTTTTAATAAGTGCGGTGTTTTATAAATAATATGATTTCTTTAATACGGAGTATATATAAGAATAAATTTTAATAGCAAAAGGTGTGTCGCAAATTTTATTTTACGACACCCTTTTGTTTTTATACATTATTATAATCTAACTCATTGTATCGTTATATTTTCTAAAAGAATCATCTTCTCCTAAAATCATTCGGTATTCTGAAATGATTACATTACCACAGTTAAGGCAAGTGTTTCTAGGTGAAAATATATTAAAATACACTGTCTCTCCACAATCTTCACATGTCATAGAACAATATTCGATTATGCATCTTCCAAATGGAGTTATAGATAATTGGCCATTTTTTTCTTTTCTTGACTTTCGCTAGTTAAATTATTACAAAATTCACAATATTCTTGGTAATTTAAAATAAACATTAAACTTTTTGGAGTTGAAAGGGGATATTTGACGATTTGTAGAGAAAATAAAAAATATTCATAAAATTTACAAAATATAGTCTATTTTTGTTGCGGATTGGATATTTGGGTGCTATACTTTAAGTAACACTCAAACAACAAAAATATATGTTACACTTTTTTAGAGTCACTAAAAAAGTCCCAAATCAAAAAAAACAATACACTGGCAGATTTCCCCTAATTAATAGGGGAATATTTTTGTGCGACAAAATATAAAAGATGGTAATATAAGGGTATAAAGATAAGGGGATTTTATTTAAAATAGATAGTTTAAAGGAGAGATCTTATGGACAATTTTATATTTAATATGTTCGGGATGTTAGTGCTATTTATGTTTTTGGTGATAATTGGGGGTGGGATTTCACAGTGGGTTAAAAATAACAACTCGCCAAGAGAGACTGTGAAAGCTAGAGTTGTCGACAAAAAAAGCGAGGTTACATATATCCAACAAGAACAAAATGGCATGATGACAAATACGCCACAGTGGAGTTATTATATTGTGTTTGAATTTGAGAATAGCGATGGTAAGAAAGTTGTCAAGAAGATGGTGGTTAGTGGCAAGGAGTACAAGAGGATTTGTGAGGGTGATTGTGGGGATTTGACATTTCAAGGGACTAGATATATTGGATTTGAGAAGTGATAAATAATAAAAAGTGAGGGGGAGTTTGAAATGAAAAAGAAATGGGTTAGAAAATTAGTAGTATTAGGACTTACAGGTATTATGACCTTGGGGATTGGATGTAGCAAGAAAGAAAAAACAGTAAATATATCTTCAATGTCTAGTGATGAATTGGCAGATTATCTGGAATCACTTCCAAAAGACGAACAAGAAAGAATCAAGAAGTCTTTGGACAATAAGGATAAAGATGATAAGACAGACAAAGATGATAATAATGAAAAGGACACTAATAAAGCAGACGTTACTTCTAGCAATGAAAAATCTAATAATAATAAATACAAATATACTTGTGATTTATGTGGGAAATCCATTCCATATACTTATATAGAAGGCGATGCAATGATGTGTAAATCATGTGCAGCAAAGCAAGAGTGTTATTTGACTGATAAGGATTGTGATGGAAGAGTTGGCAATAGTTATGAATGTAAAACTTGTAGTAGATATTTTTCTAGTAAAAAAGCTAGAAATTTGTGTACTCATGGCAGATGCATAAGTTGTGGAGAATTTAAAGATGATGTTCATTGGATAGAAGGAAAAGGATTTTACTGTGAAAGATGTGGAGTAAGAATGGCAGAAAATGAATATATTAATAGCCACAAAGAATGTTATAATTGTGGATCAAAGTCAAATCTAGAAAGAGTTAAAGGAGGATGGCTTTGTTGGGATTGTATTAACGAAATGAAAGCTGAACAAGGTTATTAAAATAAAAAATACACAGGGGAGTAAAACAAATGAAAAAAAGAGTAATTATTTTAATGGCAATTATTTTAAGTATCATAGCATGTGGATGCAGCAATAATGCCAAAGCGAGTGTTGAGTCAGAGGGGATAAGTCAGGAATATAAGGATGCTATGTCAAAGGGAAAGTCAAATGTGATAGAGGAAGAATATGACAAGGCGGTTGATTCTTTTAAATTGGCATTGGAGACTAAAAGCGATGATGTTGAGGCTAAAAATTTAATTAAGCAACTTAATTTATTGATAGAAGCTAAAGATTCTGAATCACATGGGGCGTATTTCTTTCAAATAGAAAAGATAGATAGGATTAATGATATAAAAACTGAGACTGATGTGGTCAAGGATAAGGCTAATGATTATAAACAGACAGTATTGAAAAATTTGGATGAGGCTATAGATTCTTTTGAAGCGGAAATAAATGAGGGGAAATATAAGAGTGTGCAAAGGGATCTTGAGGAGACTATAGATGAATGTAAGAAGAGTGATAGTTTTAAGGATCAGTTGGATAGATGTGAGGGACTTTTAAAGACTTGTAAAGCTGAAAAAAATAAGGCGAAAAAGCAAGCACAAAAGCAGGCGCAAAAACAGGCAGCATTGCAAGCAAAGAAGAATAAAGAGCAACAAACTCAGAAGGAAATTGAAGATGAGTGGGGAGATTTGGCTTATGATTGGGGCGATGATGGGGATCGTTCTGAATATTGTGATGTAGGACATCATTATGCTAAAGCTAAGGATGTGTCGATATTGGAAAATGGTCAAAGGATATGTACAGAATGCTATGAAAAGGAAGGATACTCAAACTCAGAGGCAAATGATTATTGTCCATGATGTATGGATGTATGTGGTGTTAGTAGATTTGTGCATAATATAAATTAAGGCTCCTAGAAAATAAGTTCTGGGGGCTGGGAATTGATGATTATAAAAGTTGAGAATTTTGTTTATCAAAACAAAAAACACCAACAAGATACCTACCTATAAAACAGGTAGGTTTTTTAATTGTAACCACTTTTAATAAAAAACAGTAATTATAGCCTACACATAACCCGATTTGAATTAACATAACATATAATTTTTTAAATAAGAATTACATTTCTAACACAAATACACTAAATAATGGTAAAATGATGATATAAAAAGAGGGGGGACTTTATAAGTCTATAAAAATTAAATCACACAATAATTTCATCTTACAGCATAATTTTGAAGGGGGAAAATCTATGACATATCAAAGTGAGGCACAATTGGAGCAGTTATTAATCCAGAGGTTGAAATCGCAAGGTTTCGACGAGGTTAAGATAGATAATGAGCAGGAGCTTATGGAGAATTTTAAGGAGAAGTTCTCTTTGTTTAATCAGGATAAGTTGAAAAATAAGCCTTTGACTGAGAAGGAGTGGCAGAGGGTGACAAATGAAATCTTGGGCAAGGGTGTGTTTGCTTCTGCAAAAAAGCTTAGGGACAAGGTGTTTATCAAGAGGGAGGACGAGTCGGATTTATATCTGAATTTGCTTAATACAACTGATATATCGAAAAATATATTTGAGGTTACGCACCAGACGACTGTTGTTGGAAAATACACAAACAGATATGATGTGACGCTGCTTATCAATGGGCTTCCTATTGTCCAAATCGAGTTAAAGCGTAGGGGTATGGATATTAAGGAGGCGTTTAACCAGATTGAGCGTTATAGAAAACATTCGTATAAAGGGCTTTACAGATATATTCAAATATTTGTGATAACGAATGGGGTTGATACTAAGTATTTTTCAAATAGCGACAGAAACATCCTATATTCGCACACTTTCTTCTGGACTAATGAAAAGAATGAAAGGCTGACAAATCTGAATGATTTTACACAGGCGTTTTTAACACCGAATCATTTGATAAAGATGATAAGTAAGTTCACTGTTGTCAATGATACGGATAAAATGCTTATGGTTATGAGACCGTACCAAGTTTATGCGGCAGAAGCTTTGGTTAGAAGGGCGACTGAGACTAATTTAAATGCATATGTTTGGCATACAACAGGTTCAGGGAAGACTTTGACTTCTTTTAAAGTTGCAGAGATTTTATCGTCAAATCCTAAGATAAAGAAAGTATTCTTTTTAGTTGACAGAAAAGACCTTGATTCACAAACTGTGAGCGAGTTTAACAAATTTGCAGAAGGCTCAGTCGACACAACTGACAAGACGAGCGTTCTGGTTAAACAGATAAAAGACAAAAACACACATCTTATTGTTACAACAATCCAAAAGATGGCGAGGGCTATTGCGAGTGAAAAATACGAAGATGTAATGAGTTTGTATAAAGACGAAAAAGTCATCTTTATAATAGATGAATGTCACAGATCACAATTTGGTCAAATGCACAAAGATATCGTTAAACACTTTACCAAAGCACAATTTTTCGGATTTACAGGAACGCCAAGATTTAAAGAAAATGCAAGCCAGGACAAGAGAACAACAGCAGACCTATTTAACAAATGTGTCCACTCGTATTTGATTAAAGAGGCGATAAACGACCAAAATGTGCTTGGGTTCCATGTTGAATATATAAAAACATTCGACGGACAATACGACGAATATGACGACACAATGGTCGAAGGAATAGACACAAAAGAGGTCTATATGGCGGATGAGAGAATTTCATTAGTCGCCAACCACATAATCCAAAACCACAATATGAAGACACAAAACAGAAAATACACTGCGATATTTGCGACAGAATCGATAGAAGCACTTGCGAAATATTATGACGAGTTCAAAACAATAGACCACGATTTGAAAATAGCAGCAGTATTTAGCTATGGAGCAAACGAGGAATCAGAAGGCAAGGACGAACATTCACGCGACGCACTCGAAAGAATTATACAAGATTATAATAAGATGTTTAGAACAAACTATTCGACAAACACTTTCAACGCATACAACAGCGATATATCTAAAAAAGTTAAATCAAAACAAATTGATATCCTAATCGTTGTAAATATGTATCTGACTGGATTTGATTCAAAACCACTAAATACATTATACGTCGACAAATGGCTAAAATACCACGATTTGTTGCAGGCATTTTCGAGAACAAACAGGGTTGAGGAACAGACAAAAGTCTTTGGGAATATAGTTTGTTATAGAAATCTTAAAAAAAGAACAGACGAGGCGATATGTCTATTTTCAAAAACAGACAGTGTAAATGATGTTCTTATGAAAGACTACGATTATTATCTAGACAAATTCAACGACTGTGTCCAAGCTCTATACACCGTTGCCAAAACTCCAAGCGACGTTGATTTTATTCAATCAGAAGAAGAAAAGAAAAAATTCATACTTATATTTAAAGAAATTTCCAAACTGCTACTTATTTTAAAAACATTTGTAGAGTTTAGCTTTGATAAAGAGAAGCTGTTTATGAGCGAGCAGACATACGAAGATTTCAAAAGCAAATATTATCTGATTTATGATCAAGTTAAAAAGCAAGAAAAAAACAACGTCTCAATCCTAAACGACATCGACTTTGCGATTGAACTTATGGAAACAGACAAAATAAACGTTGCATATATAATGAACTTAATCAGAAGCATAGAATTTGGCGATAAAGCACAAAGGGAAAAAGACATAAACCACATATTATCTGAACTTGATAGAGCAGATAATCCAGAACTTCGAAAAAAAGTCGACCTTATAAAATCATTCTTGAAAGAAGTTGTTCCAGACTTATCAGAAGGCAGCCAAGTCGACGAAGCATATGGCGACTTTGAAGATGCAAAAAGAAATCAAGAGATAGAGGAATTTTCTAAAAAAGAAGATATCGACATAGATTTTGTAAAGGACCAAATAAGTGAATACGAATTTACAGGGATAATAAACAAAGAAGATGTTAGAAATGGGATTAATAAACCATTGCCGTTTTTGAAAAAGAAGAAATTAACTGAGAGAATAATTGAGTTTATAAAAGATTTAGTAAATAGATTCCAATAGATAAATGGGGGGATAAAAAAATGACAGAATCACAACAACAAAGCCAACACCAAAAAGAACTTCATGCAAGGCTTTGGGAAATGGCAAACGACTTAAGGGGCAATATGGAAGCCTATGAATTTAAAAACTACATATTAGGTATGATATTTTATCGATATCTATCAGACAAGACGACTGCATTTGTTGAAAAACTATTAGAAGAAGATGAAGTCGATTATAGAGGGGCTTTTAATGATGAAGAATACAAAGCAGATTTGATAGAAGAGATGTTAGAAAGTTTGGGGTTTGTAATCGAACCTGATGATTTATTTAGCGAAATGGTCAAAAAGGTCGAAAACAACTCATTCGATATAGAAGATTTGCACGAGGCGATAAACTCACTTACAGAATCGACACTAGGCAGACCATCACAAGACGCTTTTGAAGGATTGTTTGACGATATGGATTTATCATCAACAAAACTAGGAAAAGATGTATCAACTCGTTCAAAACTAATGGCGAAAATCATAAGTGCGATAGATTCAATTGAATTTGGAATAGACGAAACTTCAATAGATGTGCTTGGGGATGCATATGAATACTTAATCGGTCAATTCGCGGCAAACGCCGGAAAAAAAGCAGGGGAATTTTATACAGCCACAGGACCTGCCGAACTTTTATGTCGACTTACAACAATAGGGCTTACAGATGTGCTTAGCGCTGCCGACCCAACATGCGGCTCTGGGTCATTACTTCTAAGACTTAATAAATATGCAAACGTCAGAACATTCTTTGGTCAAGAGCTTACAAGCACAACATACAACTTGGCGAGAATGAACATGATACTTCATGGAGTGCCATATCAAAACTTTACGATATATAATGGGGATACATTAGAAGAAGATCATTTTGGGGAAAATAAGTTTAGGATACAAGTTGCAAATCCACCCTATTCAGCCAGATGGAGTGCTAATAAAAAGTTTGAACAAGACGAACGATTTAGTGTATACGGAAAATTGGCACCAAAGTCAAAGGCGGACTTCGCATTTTTACAACATATGATTTACCATATGGACGACGATGGAAGAATAGCAATACTTCTGCCACATGGAGTTTTGTTTAGAGGGGCTGCCGAGGAAAAAATAAGACGATATATAATAGAAGAACAAAATTATCTAGATGCAGTAATAGGACTTCCGGCAAACTTATTCTTTGGGACAAGTATCCCAGTTTGTATATTAGTGCTTAAAAAAGATAGAGCAGACAACAAGGACAATATCTTCTTTATAGATGCGAGCAAGGAATTTGAAAGTGGCAAAAATCAAAACAGACTTAGAAAAGAGGACATAAATAAAATTGTCGACACTTATATAAAAAGGGAAGATGTCGAAAAATATGCCCATAAAGCTACTATGGACGAAATTGTTGAAAATGACTTCAACCTAAATATCCCAAGATATGTCGACACTTTTGAAGAAGAGCCAGAAGTGGATTTGGATAAAGAGTTTGAAGCTTTGGCAGAGTGTATGAGAAAGTCTGATGAGATTGATGAGAGATTAGATGAGTATTTTGAAGAACTTGGACTTGGCGGATTTAAGGCAGGTGAGATGGCTTAGTGGTACCGAAGTTGAGATTTAAGGAGTTTTGTGGGGAATGGGAAGAGAAGAGATTAGGTGATGTTTTCAAATTTATGCCTACAAATTCTTTTTCAAGAAATGATTTAAATTATATAGAAGGAGACATTTATAATATTCACTATGGAGATGTACATATGATATATCCTACAATAACAGATGCACAAAAAGAAACATTTCCTTATATAAATAGAGAAAAAAACTAGATGTTTGTTCAGAACTTTTATGTGAAGATGGAGATGTATTATTAGCAGATGCATCTGAAGATTATGATGATATAGGAAAAGCTATAGAAATTATAAATGTAGGTGATAAAAAAATAGTATCGGGATTACATACTATTTTTATGAAAGATTATAAAAAAATATATGCTAATAAATTTAGAGGTTTTATGATGAACTCTAATAGCGTAAGAAAACAAATAAAAGTTTTAGCAGCTGGTGCAAAAGTCCTTGGAATATCAAAATCTAATATAGCTAAAGTAAAAATGCCACTACCTTCACTACCTGAACAAATTAAAATAGCTGATTTTTTATCAACTGTAGATGATAAGATGCAAAATCAAGAAGATAAAATTACTCATTTGGAAAATATTAAAAAGGGATTTATGCAGAAGATATTTTCTAGGAAGATTAGATTTAAGGATGATGGGGGAGAGAAGTTTCCTGAGTGGGAAGAGAAGAAGTTGGGGAATATATGCAAAATGTTTTCGGGAGGAACACCAACTTCAGGAAAAAGTGAGTATTATGGTGGAAATATTAATTTTATCAGATCAGGAGAAATTCATCTAAATAAAACAGAATTAACTTTAACTCAGCTTGGATTTGATTCATCTTCTGCAAAATTAGTTGAAATAGGAGATATTTTATATGCTTTATACGGAGCTACTAGTGGCGAAGTTAATATATCAAAAATAAATGGAGCTATTAATCAAGCAATACTTTGCATAAGACCAGATGAATATTATAATAAAAAATATTTAGCAGAAATTTTAAACTTTAAAAAAAAGAGTATATTAAATACATATCTTCAGGGAGGACAAGGAAATTTATCAGGTGAGATTATTAAAAATTTAAAATTAAAATTTCCTTGTTTAAAAGAACAACAAAAAATAGCAGACTTTCTATCATCATTTGATGAAAAAATATCTATAGAAAAAGAAACACTAGAACACCTCAAACAACTTAAAAAAGGATTGCTACAACAAATGTTTGTATAAGGAGTGAATTTTATGTCAGATTATAAAAAGCAACACTATGTTCCACAAACATATCTTAAGGCATGGGCAGATGAAAATAATAAGGTATATGTTTATGAAAAAGATACAGAGATTTTGAAGCAATATTCAAAGGTAGAAAAAGTTTTATATGAATTGGATTTATATACTAAAACTATTTTCGACTCTGTTATATTAGATGATAAAGAGAAAGAAAGTATATTTTCTTTTTTAGATCAATATAAAGTATATTATAATGATGAAGGAATAGAAAAAGTACTTAACGATTATAATGATTATACAAAGTATTATTTTGATTTTGAAAATTGGATTATTCGAAGAGAGGATAATACTATTGTATCTAAAAAAAGTATAAGAAATAATATAGAACAGAATAGGTTTACTATTATAGAACAAAACTGGCATTGTATTGAAAATGAATGGGAATCATTGGTTCAGAATATAGATGCTTTAATTAAAAATGATATTCCATTATCATCATCTAATAAATATAAATTAATTGAATTTATGGTAGTCCAAAAATATAGAACTATAATGGCGTTGGAATTTTTTAAATGTATCACAAAAAATTTATTAAATAGTTTTGATTTAGATGAAAAATTTTTGAGTGAAATTACTGAAGAACTTGGAATGGCATATTTTAAACAACAAATGCAAAAATATCAAAAGGGAGAAAAAGGTATAATATTAAATGAAATTGAGTATTTAAAAGAAAATGCAAATATTATATTTTTTATACCTATAAATAAAAAGTTTATTACATCAGATAATCCTGTAATATTAATAAATGATGAACATTTTTTAAAAGGAAAGTATAATGGAATGTATTTTCCTATTTTACCTAATTTGATGATAGGAATTTTTAAAGGAGATGGAAAGAGATATTCCATTACTGCATTGACTCCGCAAAATGTTAGAAGATTTAATAATAAAATAAAATATAATTCCTATGAATATTATGTAACTAATTATAAAAAATAGAAAGCCCATACTAACAAAGTGTGGGTTTTCTATTTTTATTGAGAATTGTATTTGGATAAACAAAGAATATAGGTAAAAAAATATTTATTTTTTTATACAATTAAATATTTGGTGAATGGTAAAATATAGATATAATTCCAGTATAAATGTAAAATTTAAATATAAAAAAGTATATTATACAAGGTGCAAAAGGGAGAAACTATGAAGAATTATATAAATAGTAGCATACAAAAGTTAAAAGATGATGTAGAAAATAATAGGTTAGTTATATTTGTTGGTGCAGGGGTTTCCGCTAATTCAGGATGTCCATCATGGAGTACATTAATAGATACATTTGCTGAAGGGCTTGGTATAAATTCAAAAGATAAAATAGAATCAACAGAGTATTATTTGAAAATACCACAGTATTATTATATTGAAAGGGGGAAAAAAGAGTATTTTGATGTAATAGAAGAAACTATAAATAGCATAGATCCAGTACCAAATGATATAAATAGAAAGATTTTTAAATTAAGACCACACACTGTAATAACTACAAATTTTGATAATTTATTAGAAAAAACCGTAAAATCAGAAGGATTATTTTATACAACTGTAAGACAAGATACAGAACTACCGTATGCTGAAAATGAAAAAATGATTATAAAAATGCATGGAGATGCTGATTTAAAAAATATTGTTTTAAAAGAAGAAGATTATTTGAGTTATTCTAGAAACTTTCCTCTTATAGAGAATTATATAAAAGGATTATTTTCTACAAAGACTATATTATTTGTAGGATATTCAGCACAGGATATTGATTTCAAGATTTTATTTAAATGGGTTAAAGATAATCTTGATGGTCATTTTCAACCAGCATATATGCTTGAAGTTGGAGAAAGTAGAGATAGAATAGAATTTAATTATTATAAAGATAGAGGTATAAATATATTATATTATGATGAAATAAAAGATATTATAGAACAAGATAGGAGCGAACTTATTGACACTAGTATAACTCATTGGAAAGGTAAAAGGTTATTATGGTTTTTAGACTATATAGTTACATATGATAAAGATAAAGATAAGGATATATTAACAAAAATTTATAACAAAATAAAAATATTTGAGGATATGAACTATATAAATAAAGATGACATTATTAATAAATTAAAAGATGTAGCGTTATATAGAAGTATTTTTTCACAAACACTACTTTTTGATGAAGATACAAATATATATCAATTATTAAATAAGTATAAGAAACTTTATAACGAATGTGAAGAATTAGAACAAAAATATAAAGCTGCGCTATCAACAGAAGAACAAGAAAAATTTATCAAAGATAAAGACATTAAAGAAAAACAAAAAAATGAATTATTAGAGGGAAATTTATTAAAAAATATAATCATGATTCTATATAAGTCAGGAATTAGAAGTATAGGATTATCTTATAAAAATGTAGAACATATAAATTTTGTTGAAAATTTAGATATTATACAAGAAAAAAATGATGACGAATTTAGTGAATTGTTAGATGAATTTAATTATAAAGAATTAAATAATAAACTGAAATACTATTTAAAAACTGATGTTAATATATATGGACAAGAAAATAATTATTTAAAAAAGGCTTATTATCTATATAAAATAAATAATTATGTTGATTCATATGAAATATTAAAAAGATTATCACTACATAGCTTAAGTGAACGAAATTATAAATATTTTTTTATTGCTCAGTTTAATATGAAACAATTAAGGGGGTTAATAGGAAGAGATAGACGTTTATCAAATAATGAAGAATATAAGTATAGTTTATTAGAAGAGATAGATGCTATAGATATTGAAGAAACATATGAAAATTTACCTAGAAGATATAAAGAACAGGTAAGCTTTATAAATGATTTAAATAATTTTCGTTATTTTTATAAAAAATTTTATAAACTGCAAGTTAAAGTAAGTGATGTAGAAAAGCAAAAAAACTTTATATCAACGGGAGGATATTCATATACTACTTCATTAGGCGAAATATTAATAGAAATAGAAGATTTAATAAATTATATACAAAAAAACTATATAATTGCTTCTCATTTTAATGATGTTAAAGATTTATATTTAAAATATAATTAAGCAAAGAAAGGTAAATACATGACAGTACTAGCGGTGAAAGGCTTAACCTATAGTTT
>ERZ827363.1472-NODE-1472-length-22918-cov-5.187377_pt1 | contig 22918 bp, 14 predicted proteins | sample MGYA00519776_ERZ827363 | MGnify/ENA primary metagenome ERZ827363 (study PRJEB31778, sample SAMEA3449288) | human gut metagenome | biome: human gut; feature: human-associated habitat; material: faeces | place: United Kingdom | collected 2010/2012 ...
ATTTATCTTCGTAAGAATAGTTGAGACGTGCCATCAGAGAAAGCAGTGCCCAGTCACTCTGGCTACCGCCGAGACTGTACATCTTCTCGCCGTTGTCCATCTCGTGGATATTATCAAACATGAAGATATTCTTTTGAGCATTCAGATAGTCGTAGTTGTTCCATTGAGCAGAAGAACCAGCCATGACACCCACACGATGTTTCCGGGCGAAAGTATGATCGAATACAAAATAATTGTCCCACAAATAGGTGAACGACTTGTTATCGCTTTTATAGCGGGAGGATTCTTCTACCGGGTTCGGTTTCCAGTTATAAGCCGGAGTAAAGTTGTCGGCAAACCAGAATTTGGCATCATAACCGAAGGTACTTTTCAGCTTCAGCCATTTGGTAAAGGTGATCTCTCCGGTAATATTTGCCAGAAAGTTATATCCTTTGGTCTCATTGGTCATCATGTGCAGTGTACCGATCGGGTTGCGAATACTTCCGTACCATTGCGCCTCCTGCCCGGGACCGCTCCAACTGCCGTCTTCATTCTTCACCGGCTGGGTGGGAAGTGCTTTCATTGCATCTCCGATACTGTAAGATCCACCTTCTTTCACATCGGTACTGAACGTCAGGTTAGTCGTGAACTTCAGCCACTTATTGACCTGAGCATCGCTGTTGGCCTGGAAATTGAAACGACGGTAATTAACGCTTTCTACGATACCGGACTGATCGAGGAAACCACCGGATACATAGTAATGAGCCTTCTCCGTACCGCCGGAGTAGCTCACAGAGTAACTTTGTTTCACTCCCGTGCGCAGCATCTCATCCAGCCAGTTCGTTCCTGCTCCCAATAAAGAAGGGTCTGCCCAGTAAGGGTTTGTATTATCATCATTATTAGACAGCATATCATTGCTCAGGGCAGCATATTGAGCGGCGTTCAGCATATCGGGCACCTTGGTTGCATTCTGAACCGCCCAGTTTGCATTTACCGTTACCTTTCCCGCACCTTCTGCACCACGTTTGCTGGTAATCATCACTACACCATTTGCACCACGCGAACCGTAGATAGCCGTTGCCGAAGCATCTTTCAATACGTCTACCCGCTCTACATCAGCCATGTTCAGAGAAGACAATCCCAAGTCGGTAGGGATTCCGTCGATGACAATCAAAGGGTTACTGTTATTGATCGTTCCCAAGCCACGGATTTTAATGGTAACATTGTCACCCGGCTTACCGGCATCGATAATCTGTACGCCGGATACCTTGCCTTGCATCGCCTGACCGATATTGGCTACCGGAGAGTCTTTGATATCTTTCACCCCGACAGAAGACACGGCACCGGTCAAATCGCTCTTTTTCATTGTTCCGTAACCTATTACAACTACTTCATCCAATACTTCCGTATCTTCCTGCAAAGTTACTTTCAACGAGGTTTTCCCGTTCACCGAAATGGTTTGCGTCTTATAGCCGACAAAAGAGACAGTCAGTGTGCTGTTGGCTGAAACACTTAATGAGAAGTTACCGTCTATATCGGTAATCGTACCATTCGTGGATTTCCCTTCTATCACGCTGGCACCGATAACCGGCTCACCTGCGGCGTCTGCCACATGTCCTTTTACTGTAATCTGTTGTGCAAATGCACTAAGAGATAGGAACAAGCCCCACATTATTAATAAGAGGCGGCGTTCAAAGCCTTTCGACTTCATGCTCTGTTTCATGTACAATAATTTAAAGTTAATATTAGGATTACTATTTGTTCTCGCTGAAACAAAAGTATCCACAATTAAACCCGCTTCTTTTGAGAGATAGCAAAAATATAGTGATTTATACAGTAACATACAGTATAAACCATTAATAATAAGATTATTATAGAATAACAATTATGCTAAAAAAGTAGTGGTTTTCTTACTTTTTCGTCTTACCGGTTTTCACTTTTCCCTTCATTTTCTCTATTCCGGGCGGGCGGCTTTCTCTTCCGTCTCCGCAACCTTCTCTTCTACCTTACCTATTTTTATCACTTTAGCCTCAAACTCATCTCGTTCGCCAAGTGCTTTATTACGGACACGCGTCCGGTAATTGTAGATGGTAGTAACAGAATAACGCAGGAATTGGGCAATCTTCGTACTATCCGTAATCCCCAGCCGGATAAGAGCAAAGATACGAAGCTCGGTATTTAATAGTTCTCCCGCCTTAGGTTGCATCGGCTCAACGAGCAGAGCATTGAATTCTTCCACGAAGTTGGGGAAGAGCTGCAGGAAGGTCATATCGAAATTAGCATAGAACTCTTTCAATTCTTCTTCGAGGAATTGGGAGGATTTGATTGCTTTATAGAGTTCTTCAACCTTACCAGCAGCCGCAATCTTATTCAGAGAGCGACGGTACAGATCCATTTTGTCGAGGTATGTAGAACATTGGTCCATATATCGCCCGATATACTCTTCTTTGATATAGTTCGTTTCTGAAAGCGTATGGTTCATCTCTTTCAGTTGTGAATTGGAGTGATGAAGTTCTTCATTCAGCTCTTGCAACAGTGTATTGGTGTCAAGCACTTCACGACGGGCTGCCGCCACTTTCTTCATCTGTTTATAAACAAAGAAGACAGCTACCAGCAAAAAGATAGAAAGCAAGCTAATACAGATCAGCGATATCTTCATTTCCTGTTGCTGCCGCTTCGCTTTCAGTTGGTAGGCCTGATCGATGATAGGGAACACCTGAGAGATTTCTAATGTACGCAGACGGGCATTGCAAAGAGTAGCATCTTCTAACGAGCACTTCAGATAATTATAAGCGCGGTCTATATCTCCGTCCTCATAGACAAGAGAGGCCAGTTTCCGAAGAGATACATATTCTTTCACCGCCGATTTCAAATCGGCAATAGCCGAAAGAGCCAGATAGTGCTTTTGCCCTTTTTTATCTCCCTTCAGGCGATATCCTTCTGAAAGGGTGTAGGTAATCATAGCTTTGGAGTGTTCATCCATCGAAGGTCTTCTGTAATAATCCATCAGCATACGAATTGCTTCATCATATTGGGCATGGACTATACATTTATCAGCCATGACTAATACGTGCCCCAAAGAATCGGAAGCATTTATCTGCAAAAGAGAGTCCCGATACAGGTCTGTCATCCGGTAATATGCCTTCTTTTCTTTTTCCGTGACGGCATAGTCTCCCATCAGTCCATAGATGGTACGATATAAATGATAGTAATAGGAATACAGATAATCGGGCAATGTCTTCTTGTCTATCTGCCCCAGCTGCTCCAGAGCTTCTTTATACATTCCGGTTGTTCCCATTACCTCTGCCATATTCATCGCGGAATCATCCAGATAATCTTGTTTTCCCATATGAGAAGCCAGATTCTGCTTTCTTTGTGCATATACATAAGAAGAATCCAGATTATAGGCCCGATATTCATCGAAGAGCCTGCCACAAAACCCATAACGCTGTTCATCGGAAGTTGCTTCCGAAAGTAGTTTCTTCAGGTCAGCAATACGAGCTTCCTTCTCTGCTCCGTAAGTCTGGCGGTTCTTAATGATACCATCAATCTGACGAAGCAACGCGTCGGTACTCTTATCATCATTTCTTGCACAAAGCAAACAGGGAAGGACAACTGTCACGAAAATCAAAACAATCTTTCTCATAGTCTATGCATATTATTACTGCAAAGATAAAAGTCTTTCAGAAACCTCAAGCCTTTCTTACAATTATTATGATAAATGAGGCCATTAAAAAACAGACGGAGGATAATTATTATATTTGCAATAATTACATTTCTAATAATGGCCATAAATCTGGTCACACCAGGATAAAACAGATATGAAGTATCCGACAAATTATTAAGAGCCCGGCTATAAAGAAATTATTAACTATCTGATATTTAAAGAATATTTGTAAATAATCTCTTATAAAATCCTCAAAAAAGCGGTTTAAAGTCATTGTATTTAATCGGACTACTCATTGAACTGACTCCCTTTTCCTTTCTCCCGGATTGAGCTATTAGTGGATAACTCCATATATCCGTCCTACCTCTAAACCGTATAAATTGATTTAAATCAAAATCTTTCATGGCGAACTCACCCTGAGATATTTTGTTTTACCTTTGCGCTCCGATAAAAGTCACGCTAAATAAAGTAAGGTAAAAAAAGTAACAGGTATTAGGTTAAGTTTCGTATGAAGAAGAGTCTTATTGCATTGGCATTCGGTACCCTCGGATTGGGTATCGCAGAGTTTGTGATGATGGGTATACTGCCCGATGTAGCGAGAGATTTACAGATAAGTATCCCTACTGCCGGGCATTTTATTTCCGCCTATGCATTGGGGGTTTGTGTAGGTGCCCCCGTATTAACATTGGCCCGGAAGTATCCATTAAAACATATATTGCTGGTATTAGTCACCCTGATTATGATAGGTAATATCTGTGCAGCCTTATCACCTAGTTACTGGATGCTGCTTATTTCCCGATTCATCTCCGGACTTCCTCATGGAGCCTATTTCGGAGTAGGTTCTATTGTGGCAGAAAGACTTGCCGATAAAGGTAAAAGCTCGGAAGCTGTCTCCATCATGATTGCCGGAATGACCATTGCCAACCTATTCGGTGTACCATTGGGAACTTCTTTAAGCACCATGCTTTCGTGGCGTGCTACCTTCCTGCTGGTAGGTCTTTGGGGAATCGTCATTCTGTATTATATCTGGCGATGGGTTCCTCATGTAGAAGGACTGAAAGATACCGGCTTCAAAGGACAGTTCCGCTTTCTCAAAACTCCGGCTCCTTGGCTGATTCTCGGTGCTACGGCATTGGGAAATGGCGGTGTATTCTGCTGGTACAGCTATATTAATCCCATGTTGACAAATGTTTCCGGTTTCTCTGCCGAAAGCATCACCCCTCTGATGATTCTTGCCGGATTCGGTATGGTCATGGGCAATCTGATCAGTGGACGACTCTCTGACCGTTACTCTCCCGGAAAGGTAGGTACTGCTGCACAAGCACTTATCTGTCTGATGCTGCTGCTTATCTTCTTCCTCTCTCCTTACAAATGGGCGGCTGCTCTACTGATGTGCCTCTGTACAGCAGGACTGTTTGCTGTCTCCAGTCCGGAGCAACTATTGATTATCCGGGTAGCTAAAGGTGGAGAGATGTTGGGAGCTGCCTGCGTACAAGTTGCGTTCAATTTGGGAAATGCTATCGGTGCTTATGCCGGGGGACTTGCAGTTAGTGGTGGCTATCGCTATCCTGCCTTGACAGGTGTTCCATTTGCGCTGATCGGATTTACCTTGTTTTTGATTTTCTATAAAAAGTATCAGGCCAAGTACTAGACTTTACAGCTTCCTACCCCCTTTATCGAATAAATACTGGATTTTCACCTTATTCTTAATCATTTTCGAATAGAGAGAAAAACCGAAGAATAAGAAGACCAATGGCACCATATTGACGATTCTGCTGACAGATGCATTTTCAAAAACGAGCAAACCAGCCTTCGGGGAAATAAGGCAATGCATGAATATACAGATGATCTGTATATCTGTCCCGTTTGAATGGAAGATTATGCAAAAGTGTTGTTATCTGACATGCAGAATATATATATCCAACTTGCAGCACATTAATGACTGACACGTTGAGTAAGGCTACCTGACATGTCAGCCATTAATGTTCTGCATGTCAGCTAACGGTATCCAACAAGTCAAGCTACCCTATTTGACAGGAAAGGTATGAATACCGAATTATTAGAATTGTAAAGATTCATATACCACCCTATTTATGAACGAAATACAGATTTTCATTCCTTTATTTCCATCCGTTCCTGCCGTCAGGCAGAAAAAGAACCTTCTAAAGAGATTAAAAATTCATTTTGTCAATTTGCTCCAGACCTTTTTCCAAACCTGCACAATTATCAGAAAAAGACAGAAAGTATACCAAGTTTCCCTCATTAGCTCAAAAAATGATTATCTTTGCAAACTAAAATGAGCAAGTTGGCAATCAGGACTGTTTTTATCGGGAGATTAGTGCCAACCCATTGCTCACATGTATGGATCATAATAAAAGAAATAATAGATTAATATGGCATTGCAATGTGGTATTGTCGGACTTCCGAATGTAGGTAAATCGACACTTTTCAACTGTTTGTCAAACGCAAAAGCGCAAGCGGCAAACTTCCCCTTCTGTACAATCGAACCGAATGTAGGTGTTATCACTGTTCCCGATGAACGTCTGAACGCACTGGCAGAGTTGGTACACCCCCAACGAATTGTTCCTACAACAGTAGAAATCGTAGACATCGCCGGACTGGTGAAAGGTGCAAGCAAAGGCGAAGGACTGGGAAACAAGTTCCTTGCCAATATCCGCGAAACAGACGCAATCATCCATGTACTTCGTTGCTTCGACGATGATAACGTGACACACGTAGACGGAAGCGTAAACCCCGTCCGCGATAAGGAAATTATCGACTATGAACTTCAGCTGAAAGACCTGGAAACAATCGAAAGCCGTATACAGAAAGTACAAAAACAGGCTCAGACAGGTGGAGACAAAGCTGCCAAACAAGCTTATGACGTACTCGTGCAATACAAGGATGCTCTGGAACAAGGAAAATCCGCACGTACCGTGACCTTTGAAACAAAAGACGAGCAGAAAATCGCTCACGAACTTTTCCTGTTGACCAGCAAACCGGTAATGTACGTCTGCAACGTAGACGAAGCAAGTGCCGTAAACGGCAACAAATACGTAGACATGGTTCGTGAAGCTGTAAAGGATGAAAACGCAGAAATCCTCGTTGTCGCTGCAAAAACCGAAGCAGACATCGCAGAACTGGAAACATACGAAGACCGCCAGATGTTCCTTGCCGAAGTAGGCCTGGAAGAATCGGGTGTTGCACGTCTTATCAAATCAGCTTACAAGCTGCTGAACCTCGAAACCTACTTCACAGCGGGCGTACAGGAAGTACGTGCATGGACTTATGAGAAAGGATGGAAAGCTCCGCAATGTGCAGGTGTAATCCATACTGACTTCGAAAAAGGATTTATCCGTGCAGAAGTAATCAAATACGATGATTATATCCAATACGGTTCGGAAGCAGCCGTCAAGGAAGCCGGGAAACTGGGTGTGGAAGGAAAAGAATATGTAGTACAGGATGGCGACATCATGCACTTCCGCTTCAACGTATAATAATAAATGAAGAATGAAGAACTAAAAATGATGAATTTAGTATCAGGCAGAAACTCCACCGGTCACTTTTCTTCATTCATAATTCTTCATTCTTAATTCTTCATTCTTAATTCTTCATTCTTAATTCTTCATTAAATTATGAAATATCTCATTGCAGGAACCGGAGGCGTCGGTGGCAGTATCGCAGGATTCTTGTCACTTGCCGGAAAAGATGTTACTTGTATTGCCCGCGGAGCTCATCTGCAGGCCATACAGACAAACGGCCTGAAACTGAAATCAGATTTAAAGGGAGAGCATGCGCTGGCTATCCCTGCTATGAATGCAGAAGAATTCAATGGAAAAGCAGACGTGATCTTTGTCTGCGTGAAAGGATATTCCGTCGATTCGATTACCGAACTCATCAAAAGGGCATCACACGACAAGACGGTCGTTATCCCTATCCTGAATGTTTACGGAACCGGTCCGCGCATTCAGCGCCTGGTTCCGGAGGTAACCGTACTGGATGGATGTATCTACATTGTAGGCTTTGTTTCCGGTGCGGGAGAAATAACCCAGATGGGAAAAATCTTCCGGCTGGTGTATGGTGCCCACAAAGGGACACAGGTAGCTCCGGGCGTTCTGGAAGCTATTCAGAAAGATCTTCAGGAAAGTGGAATCAAGGCTGAAATCTCTCCGGACATCAATCGGGATACATTTGTCAAGTGGTCGTTTATCTCGGCAATGGCTGTCACCGGAGCCTACTACGACGTACCGATGGGCGAAGTGCAGAAACAGGGAAAAGTACGGGATACATTCATCGGGCTTTCTACCGAGAGTGCTGCACTGGGACGTAAGCTAGGAGTCGAATTTCCCGAAGATCCGGTCAGCTACAATTTGAAAGTCATTGATAAACTCGATCCCGACAGTACCGCTTCCATGCAAAAGGATCTGGCACGGGGACATGAATCGGAAATACAAGGTTTGCTGTTTGACATGATTGCAGCAGCCGAGGAGCAAGGTATCGACATACCAACTTACCGGATGGTTGCCGAAAAATTCACAAAACACTAATTATCAAACCGTAAACCGTTATCCAACATGAATAGCCTCTTATTATCTATCAATTGGAATCCGAACCCCGAACTATTCAACCTGTTCGGCATTTCTATCCGTTACTACGGATTATTGTGGGCAGTAGGAATCTTCTTTGCCTACATCATCGTCCACTACCAATATCGTGACAAAAAAATAGACGAGAAGAAATTTGATCCCCTCTTCTTTTATTGTTTCTTCGGAATTCTGATTGGCGCGCGTCTGGGACACTGCCTGTTCTACGATCCGGGACAGTATCTGACAAGCGGAAAAGGATTTGTGGAAATGCTTCTGCCAATCAAGTTCCTGCCCGGCGGAGGATGGAAATTCACCGGTTACGAAGGACTTGCCAGCCACGGAGGTACACTTGGATTGATGATCGCTCTCTGGCTGTATTGCCGCAAGACGAAGCTTCATTATATGGATGTAGTGGACATGATTGCTGTCGCTACGCCTGTCACTGCCTGCTTCATCCGTCTGGCAAACTTGATGAACTCCGAAATTATCGGTAAACCGACCGACGTGCCCTGGGCATTCGTGTTCGAACGGGTAGACATGTTGCCCCGCCATCCGGGACAGCTTTACGAAGCGATTGCCTACCTGATTCTGTTCTTCATCATGTTCTATCTTTACAAGAATTATAGCAAGAAACTACACCGTGGATTCTTCTTCGGTCTCTGCCTGGCTTATATCTTCACCTTCCGTTTCTTCATCGAATTTGTGAAGGAGAATCAGGAAGCCTTCGAAGATCACATGATGTTCAACATGGGACAATGGCTAAGCGTTCCATTCATCATCATAGGTATCTACTTCATGTTCTTCTATGACCGGAAGAAAGTGGCTAAGAAATGAAACGGATTATAGATATAGAAAACTGGGAGCGGAAGGAGAATTTCAACTTCTTCCGCCATTTCCAGAATCCCCAATTATCCATTACCTCGGAAGTAGAATGCGGAGGCGCCAAACAGCGAGCCAAAGCGGCGGGACAGTCTTTCTTTCTCCACTATCTGTACGCAGTGCTGCGTGCAGCCAACGAGATTCCGGAGTTTCGTTACCGCATCGATACGGAGGGGCGTGTGGTGCTCTATGACGCCATAGATATGCTTTCTCCCATCAAGATAAAAGAGAACGGCAAGTTCTTCACCACTCGTTTTCCTTACCACAACGATTTCGACACTTTCTATCGGGAAGCCAAAATGATTATTGAAGCCATCCCCGAAGACGGTGATCCGTATGCAGCAGAAAACGGAGAAGTAGCCGACGGAGATTACGGGCTGATTCTGCTTAGCGCAACTCCCGACTTATATTTTACTTCCATCACCGGCACACAGGAAAAGAAAAGCGGTAACAACTATCCGCTGCTGAATGCCGGAAAAGCCGTCGTAAGGGAAGGCAAGCTGGTGATGCCTATCGCCATGACTATTCATCACGGGTTTATTGACGGTCATCATCTTTCTTTATTTTACAAAAAGGTGGAAGAGTTTCTGAAATGAAACACACTAATACACATAGCAATGAAACTATTCTATAGACAACTTCTTATATTGACATGCTTTATATCCCTGCCAGTCTCTGTATTATATGCTCAACAGGGAACCAACCAATACATTCCTGTCAGCCAACACCAAACCATAGAAAGCGGAACTTACTGGCCGGCAGGTCAGATGCTGCCTCATTTTGCCACTCCTGCATCACAGCTGGACGGAATAGATATGAAACAGGGTAAGCTATCTTCGGAAGAAAAGACGATGCTGCTGGCTGTACAGGGGATAATCAACAAGCGGCAACCACGCATCTTCTTGTACGAGCATTTCAGCGAAGGTAAACATAAATGGCCCCGCTTGCTGAATTTATCCGTCAACGAACTCGAAGCTACCCAATACATGCGGTTAGTAAGCAAATACAAGAATGAACTGAAAGGAGTGATTCTATACGATCCGGAAAAGAGCGTCCATTACCTGAACCTGGCCTCAACAGTTGCCGGACTGGAAGATGCAATTCCCGTAACTTCCCAACTATACGAGCTTTTAAAGCAACAAAATATCCAGCTTCCCGTATTGGCAGACCTCAGAAAGCTGCCTTACACCAAAGCCACGGAAATCTACGAATACATGTACGACCAGTACTGGAAAAAGTGCACGCACCGTCTGCTCATCAGCCTTCCGCCCCAACGCGGCTTTGTACGCGACTTGGCAGTTGCATCAGGAGCAGCTATCGTGTGGCTGGACGCACGTGACTGGAAAGAAAATACAGTATTACGCAAGTTTATGAAAACCATGCAGCCGGGAGAAAGCATCATTACCGGTTGGTATGCCGAAGAACGCTCCGGTATAGGCCTTGCCACAGAATATGGGCTCTCAACCATCCCTTCCGATTTCTATGAAAATACAACAGTGTATGCAGGCATGCAACAGCAGATTCAGTATCCGGAAATACCCAAAATGCCCGCACTGGAAAACAAAATTTATCTGGCACTATATATGAGCGACGGCGACAACGTGCAATACTGCCAGCATGCCATGTCCGAACTATGGGACAAAAAAGGAAGAGGCGTGATACCTATCAACTGGACGATCAGCCCGGGATTAGTGGACTTCGGACCGGGACTGCTTAATCATTATTACACGACAGCCACCCCCAACGACTTCTTTGCATCCGGCCCCTCCGGTATGGGATATTCGTTGATTTACGACGCTCACAATTATCTTTGGAATGCAACCTCCGGAACAGACTTCACCCCTTATGCAAAACTGACCCAGCAATACCTGGAGAAAAGCGGACTACGTGTCATCACCATCTGGGACGAAGTAAATCAGAAGCAAATGGGAGCTTATGCCCGTAACTGCCGTTACCTGTACGGCCTGACACAACAAGACTGGGAACGACGCCCGTATAAAGTGCCGACTTACATACAGGACCATAAACTCGCCTTCGTTCCGAATCTTCCTTGTTATGCCAACGGAGTGGATGTAATCTACTCCTTCTGGAGAGACACCATAGCCAAATTTGACGGTTCGCATCCCATATTCCTTTCCGCACAAGGTGAATCCTGGAAAATGGGACCGGACAATATCGTTGTCTTGAAGAAGCGTCTGGAAGAACTATCACCGGGCAATATTGTAATCTGCCGGGGCGACCATTTCTTCAATCTTCACAATCAGGCCAATTACCTGCCTTTCAATCTGACACTCTTACCCAAAATGAAGATAACTTCCAGTCCGACTTCCACAGAAACGAAGTTTGCAGCAGACGGCACGCCCTGCGAAGGACACCTGTGGATATCTAAGAAAGAAGGGAATCGCGCTTGGATACAATTCGATTTTAAAAATGAATACCTGATCAGTCGTTATGTAGTACGTCATGCCGGAAACGCAGGACTACCGGAACGACTAAATACACGGTCTTTTTCAATAGAAGTCAGTCAGGACGGTAAGAAATGGACTCGTGTAGATATCCAAAAAGGAAATACAGTATCTGTGACGGACGTAGATATCACTCCGACAAGCGGAAGATATGTACGCCTGCTGATACAGGATGCAGGGGAAGATGGTATAGCCCGCATTGGGGATGTGGAAATCTACGGGTGCAGGAAATAACTGAACTGCACCCCAAAAGTTGGACACAGAACTTTAGGAGTGCAGTTCATCATTATTTGCCCCTGACTATCTTCTTAATATCATTCAGCTTATTCAACGCCTCAATCGGAGTAAGATTATTCACATCCAGATTGAGTATCTCATCGCGAATCTGGCAAAGTATCGGGTCATCCAACTGGAAGAAGCTGAGTTGCATACCGCTTCTGTTCTCACTGACTTCCGCTAATGGTTTGCCGGAGATACCTTGCTGACGGTTATCCGATTCCAATTGTTTCAAAATGGCATTGGCACGCTTCACAATACTCTTCGGCATACCCGCCATTTTTGCTACATGGATACCGAAGGAGTGTTCGCTTCCTCCACGTTCCAGCTTACGGAGGAAAATCACTTTATTGTCCACTTCCTTCACAGACACATTGTAGTTCTTGATACGCTTGAAGGATTTCTCCATCTCGTTCAGTTCATGATAATGGGTGGCAAACAAGGTGCGTGCTTTCGCTTTCGGATGTTCGTGGATATACTCTACGATGGCCCAGGCAATAGAAATACCGTCATAAGTAGACGTACCGCGCCCCAACTCATCGAATAGCACCAGACTCCGGGAAGAGACATTATTTAAAATATCCGCAGCCTCATTCATTTCCACCATAAAAGTAGACTCGCCTACCGAAATATTATCACTGGCACCCACACGGGTGAAAATCTTATCCACCAAGCCGATATGAGCACGTTCCGCAGGTACAAACGAACCGATTTGCGCCAACAGCGTAATCAGTGCAGTCTGGCGCAAGAGCGCAGACTTACCTGCCATGTTCGGACCTGTGATAATGGATACCCTTTTCTTATGGTTATCCAGATATGTATCATTCGCAATAAACATATCGTTCTCTATCATCTGTTCCACAACAGGATGACGGCCGTTTTTAATATCTATCACACCGGTTGTATTTGTCTTCGGACGTACAAAATGATTTCTTTCCGCAACCAGTGCAAGAGAAGCAAACACATCCAGTGCAGCCACTGCCTTGGCAGTCTTCTGGATCCGCATAACTTCTTTCCCGACTGCATCTCTCACATCACAGAACAGTTCATATTCCAGAGCATACAGCTTATCCTCTGCCCCAAGGATCAGGTCTTCCAGTTCTTTTAACTCCTGGGTAATGTATCGCTCTGCATTGGTAAGCGTCTGTTTACGGATATAATTATCCGGCACCAGATCTTTAAAAGTATTGGTGATCTCCAGTGAATAACCAAATACGCGATTATATTTGATCTTCATTGTTTTGATGCCTGTACGCTCCCGCTCTTTGGCCTCCAGTTCTGAAAGCCATTTCTTACCATCTGTCCTGGAACGGCGGAATTTATCTACATCTTCATTATAGCCCTCTTTAATAATGCCTCCATCCTTCTGTGCAAGAGGCGGATCTTCCACGATGGCACGTTTGATCAGATCTGTCACATCCTCCAGCGAATCCATATCCTCATAGATTTTCTGAAGCAGAGGTGTTTTAAATTCTTTTAAAACCTGTTTTATATAAGGAAGCATTTCCAGCGAAGAAGCAAATGCGATCAGATCTCTTGGATTCGCAGATTTATAACTGATACGGCTGATCAGTCGTTCCAGGTCATAAACAGGTCCCAGATATTCCCTGATCTCATCCCGGAGCATTCCGTTTTTATTTAACTCTTCCAGTGCTTCCAGACGTTGTTCAATCTCATCTCTGTCGATCAGTGGCTGTTCCACATAACTGCGGAGAGTTCTGGCTCCCATTGCTGTTTTTGTCTTATCCAGTACCCAGAGAAGAGAACCTCTTTTCTGTTTCTCTCTCAGGGTTTCCACAAGTTCCAGATTTCTGCGGCTGGAACTGTCGATAAGCATATATTTCTCTGCTGCATAGGGACGGATAGTTGTCATATGGGACAAGGCTGTCTTCTGGGTTTCTTTCAGATATAAGAAAAGAGCTCCTGCAGCAATGATCCCGCAGTCATAATCACCAACGCCCAATCCCTCCAGAGAACCTACATGAAAATGATCTTTTAGTGTGCGGCGGCACAACTCGTCATCGAAATACCAGGAATCCAATGAAAAAACACAGATCCCAAGACGGTTCTGCAAGTCATCTGTATCTATATTAGACATATAAAAAGAATCATTACAGATAATCTCTGCAGGAACAAATTTATTGATCTCATCAAGAAGTTTCTGAGGTTTGTCCACCTCTGTAAGGAAACAGTCACCTGTTGTAATGTCTGCAATAGCGCATCCGAAATGTTCTTCCATAGACACAATAGACATCAGGTAATTATTCTTTGTCTCATCAAGAGCAGCAGCATCCAGTGTGGTTCCTGGGGTTACGATCCTTACAACCTCACGCTTTACCAGTCCTTTGGCTTTTTTAGGATCCTCTACCTGCTCACAGATTGCTACCTTATGTCCTCTCTCGATCAGACGATTGATATAAGTCTCCGCAGCATGATAAGGGACACCACACATGGGTGCCCTCTCCTCTAATCCGCAGTCTTTTCCTGTAAGGGTAATCTCCAGTTCCCTGGTGACAAGTAATGCATCATCAAAAAACATTTCATAAAAATCTCCCAGACGGTAGAATAAAATGCAGTCTTTATATTGTTCCTTTGTCTTGCAGTATTCCTGCATCATCGGACTCATTGCCATTTAATTGTTATCTCCTATCTTCATAACAGCTCACTGCTGTTTTTTATCTCATATATATTGTATTTTTGACATCTTAAGATTTTAACATGAATAAATAGAAGATGCAAGATAGAGTATAAACATTTATTCTATCATGTTGACTATATGTTACTAAACATCCTCCTTCACCATCCCTTTATAATTTATTTCAGCGTAGTCACGATCAGTTTACTTTCCAGGGCAGCTGCGATCATATTATCAGGGATATCTTTGGATACCACACTTCCTGCGCCAATCACTACATTGTTTCCGATTGATTTTTTACTTTTGCAGATGCTATAATTATAGTATTCTCATATATGGAAATCTATCAGAATAGTCTTTGATTTTTATAAAAATCGTACACGAGGTGAGCTTTTTGGATTTAATCAGAACAGAGCTTATGCCGGATTCCTCAGAAGTCGTTTCCTAGTAAGTGCTGCCAGATTTTTAAGCATTATATGCAACAGTCACCGGTTGACTTTCTGAATGCATACAGGTTGAAAATCAGCTGTCAGCTTCTGTGTACCACCCGGAAAAGTATTACGGAAATTGCCATGCTGTGTGGATTTAATCACCTGAGTTATTTTTCCAAATATTTTATGGAGTGTTATGGATGTACACCAAGGGAATACCGTGTACTTCATGATTCACATCATATTTGTTATTGTGATAAAACCACAATATTAGACATATCTGCGTGATAATTTCCTGATGATCCGGGATGGGGATGGTAAAGATGCAGAAGAACTGGCTTCTTCCCTGTGCAGGTATTATGAGGCTCGTAACCGTGAGGATATGGACAGACTACCGCGTGTGACTCGAGAAAATGTTCTGATCCTGAAGTATTATTCCTTTGAGAATTATTTCCTGGATCCGAAGATAATGGAAAAAATCGGAGTGATAAAAAGTGAGGATGATTTCTACGAAATCCTGTTGAAAAAGTGGAATGAATATCTATACAAATTAAAAAGCGGTCAGCATCTCACAGAAATGATCGGCCATGCTCTCAAAAATACTACAGATATCAGAGAACATATGGAAGAAATCCGTATCTGTCTCCGCGGACATAATTTATATGATATCTTTTACGGAAGATTCCGTAAAAACGAAACTGAAATCCTCAAATCCTATATAGAGGAGGCTCCAAGGGATACTTTTAAAGATATTCTGGATGCAATTGACCGTTTTGTTTATTTTGAGAACAGAAAAAAATAATTCATGAAGAGGGATGCCACGCATGGCATCCCCTTTTCATCAGGAAACGGTCATTACTTTTCCCATAAACAGTATTTCGTTATTGCTCCTGTCATAGATCAGGAAGGCAAAAGGACGAGTGAGTTCCACATTTTTGATAACTGGTTCTTTCTCCTCTACAGCTGACATACATTCCATGATAACTGCTGTCACCGCTGCTGCTTTCGTGCCGTTTTCATCCAGTTCCAGTTTTGTTTTCTGCAGTATCGTATCTACATTTACATTTTTGTCTGCAATACCGGAGAAATCAGCGTTGCTGGAAAATATATTATCAAGCCCCAGGCTTGAGAGTATGTCATTTAGGATGGCGGTAGTCTCAAAATCAAGTTTTGGCATCTTACATTGTACTTCGTCATACTCTGGCTGAGATTTCAGGAGTCCACCAATATCCAGATCCTCAAGTGTAAAATCGCCTTCATCGACAGGCAGGATTCCGACAAAACTCAGTCCGTTTGCATACTCTCTGTCAAATGCTGTTGCCTTATCATTTTCATAATACCTGTCTCCGGCACAGGTCATGTATTTTGTCTTTTCATTGTTTCCAAACTTCTCTTCTGTATCAGAAACATTCCAGGGTTCTCCACTCCATCCGGACTCAAAATATAGTGAATTAGTTAAGCACAGTCCGGTAGTATCATTGATCAGATCCGGGGTTATGATTTTCGGGATCAGCCCTTCCGTATTTTTGTCACACCAGGAATTAATGATACCGCATGTTTTCTCTGCAGCGGAAAAATCTACATTTTCCACTTCAGCCCCAAAACCGTTCGTTACTGAATTTTTAAATTCTTCCTGTAATGTCAGATTATTATCCACCCAGACTGCATCTGCAATCTTTAATTTTGACTTATATCCGTAACTCTCATCTTCAGTATTATATTCTTTAATCTTGTTCAGATATTCCTTTGCATAAGATGCAAAATCATCGGTTCCCAGGTAATTACATAGAACTTCTTTTGTCTCTCCTTCTGCACCTTCTGCGATCATGCCCAGCGCAAAATTAAGGCTTGTGGGACTGAACATAATATTTTCTCCATTGACTGCCGCAGAGATTTGGTCTGTCATTTTTACGGAATTCTGTAATGTCACGGCTTTGTCGATACTGGCTCCTTTATTACCGGACACCGTGTCTTCATTGCTGCTTTGGATTTCACTGGCTTCTGCGGAACCGGCATATATGCCGACAGCTGGCAGCGCGACAGTCATAGCTGCCAGTATTCCGATTAAGAGTTGTTTTCTTATCATAAGGCATTTCCTGCCACTCAAAGCGTGTGCAAATATACGCACATCGAGATAATGTAGACTCTCACGAGTTCTACTTACTACTTCATCGTGTATGCTTTGGATTGAACGAGATCATATCTACTCACAGGTTCTTGTACACTCCATAGTCGTAAATTCCCGAAATAGCCTTCGGTACATACTCACGTTTGCGTTTCGTTATGCAATTTCGTAAGTCGTGACATCTCTCAGATTTAAAGCAGCATTGAAATCCCTATCTTCGACATAACCACAACTGCATTTAAAGATCCTATCTGAAAGTTTTAAATCTTTCTTGACAGCACCGCAACAGTGACAGGTTTTAGACGATGGATACCATCTATCTACTACTCGAAGTTCAATTCCTTTTTCCCTGCATTTGGCTTGAAGTTTTGTTCTAAATTCATAAAACTTCTGTGATGCAACTGCTTTTGAAAGATGTCTGTTTTTCATCATGCCTTTTACATTTAAGTCTTCAATCGTTATATAAGATGGTTTGGTTTTTACTATCTCAGCGATTGTTTTGTTAATGTAATCAGTGCGGATATTATCTATCTTATGATGAAGTTTCTGTACCTTGCGCTTTTGTTTTTGTAAATTTGCTCTTTGAGTGGACTCTCCTTTCTTTAAATTTTCATATTTTCGCGAGAGACTTCTCTGTTTCCGAATAAGTTGTTTTTCAAGCTTTTTAAGTCTTGCTGATCTGTTAATGTTCTTATAAGTTTTACCATTAGAAACAATGGCGAATTCCTTTAATCCAAGCTCAATGCCTATTCCCTCATTAGGATCATCAGTTATTTTGTTATCAGGGATCTCTACAAGAACGGAAACATAAAATCTGTCAGCTTTTATTGAAACGGAACCGCTTTTAATAACATATCCATCTTTTGTGGTTGGGATATATCCTTTTTCTTTGATACGAACCCAGCCAAGTGACGGGATGTTGATCCTATGTCTTTCGCATCGACAATCTTTTGGATTATTCTTTACAAAATACATCTTCACATCAGATCTGCCTTTCTTTTTGAAATTAGGAAAGGCACTTTCATGATTGAAAAATCTTGTAAATGCGGTCTGTCCGTTGTTCACTGCCTGCGTTACTGCTTTTGAATAAGCTTCCTTGATCCATGAATACTCCGGATGTTGTGGAAGATATTCATTATTAAGCCAGACTCTGAACTTATTGCTGCTCATAAATTTTTCGCCATTATTATAAAGTTCTTTATTATGAGCAAGATAGAAGTTGTAGATAAACCTGCAAGTTCCTATTGTCTTACGGATCTTGATCTTCTGTTCCTCTGACGGGTTTATTTCCGTCTTGAAGCTCTTTCGCAATTTCCTCATCCCTCTCTATTTGTTTTTTATACTTACGAAGTCCATACAGCCTGCAAGAGAAAACATGAAGGATCGAAACAATATCCTGTACAAGTTCTTCTTGTGGTGATAGTTCTTCATTATTGACTGCCACTATGGTCGTATTGAACTTCATACAGAATTTTTCAAACCAATCATAACCAAATCTGATAAATCTATCTTTATGGGTGATTATTATGGTTTTGATTTTTCCCTCCATTACTGCATCTAACAGTTTATTCCATTCTTTACGGTTATAATTAAGACCACTTCCATAATCTTCAATACATTGATCAACAATAATTCCTTTAGCATTACAAAACTGTCGTAAAAACGCGACTTGATTTTGTAAATCATCTTTTTGATTTCTTGTAGACACTCTTGTATAAATAACCACTTGTCGCATATCATTTTCGGTATTTATGCCTTTGAATTGAAGATATTGGTCGTAAGTGTAATAACGTCTATCAGTTGGGGTTCGGTCTGCCTTTAGAATCCCTTCTCTGTCCCAGCGTTGTAATGTCTTAACGGATACGCCTAACAGTTCCGCAAAATCTTTTGGCTTATAATTTGTGATATTTGATGTGTTCATAACCTTTTACTCCTTTGAGTATATTTAAACACATTTAATCCTGTTAGTCAATGTATTCAGTTACTTATAAAATCCTCCTATCAACAAATAATATAAAAATATCTACAGTAACTATTATAGTTCGAGCATCAACATTTTGGAAATAAAAAATGTATAGAAATCAACATTTTGGAAATAAAAAATGTATGTCTATTAACATTTTAGAATATTATAGCACTAATCAGGATATATTAAAGCTGAAAAAGCTTTGTAATGCATCATAGTATAACAACATTTCCATAGCGTTCTGTATATGGCAGCCCTTTTTTTCTTCATCTGAAAAAGTTAAACTTTAAAAAGAGAAAGGGAATAGGGCAAAACCGGATTGAGCAGAATAAACTCAATCCGGTTTTTGGTGTTAAAGATTATATACCTATGATTTTCTAATATCTTAATATTTTTTATTTCTTTTGTAGAAAACAGAATCAGAACAAATGATAGCTGTTGGAGTCACTTATGGCTTTTTTTCGTCAGTACTTGAATATAAAAAACAAAACGCTTCGATCCAACTCTTGCTGAAATGTGTGCTGCCCCGTTGCTTATGGTCACTGGATTAGCTGGTGGCCGTAGTTTATATATATTCAGATGATATCATGTTTTATCATTTCACAGTAACCGTCAGTGCCGCATATACACCATTTTGTGCATATACCCATATCGTACAGGTTCCTTTACCAACTGCCTGGATAAGCCCCTCCGGGGTAACAGTGGCTACTGCTGTATTGCTGCTTTCATAGCAGAGATTTCTGTGGTGTCTGATCTTTTTGTCCTTTTTTATTTCTTTTACTGTGATCTGTGCTGTTTTTCCTTTTTTCAGGGTTATTTTTGAAACATTCTTTTTGTTTCCGATCTTAGTTACGGAAACAGATCTTGCAATTCCGTATTTGCTGCCCTGTGTGATTACATGTATGGAGGCAGATGTATCTGTCACTACCTTTTTGCCATCTACTATCTTATATGCTTTTACGATATATTTATAGAAAGTGCCTTTCTTCAGGTTTTTATGTGTCCATGTACGTCCGTTTGTAATAGTGGCAAGCTTTTTGTATTTGTATGTCTTTGTACTTGTATTGCAGCGGTTTCCATATACCAAATATCCGTCCACACCATCAAGTTTACTCCATTCTAAGGTTATGGAAGTTTTCGTCTGGTTTACAGAACGGACTTTTAAGCGTCCGAACCCTTTTGTTTTGTTAATTACAGGCTCATCAGGAATCTTCACTGTGATCGTTATTGAAGCTGTGTTTTTTCCATCCTCTGTAGTTACTGTAATTATTGCCATTCCATTTCCGATTGCTGTTACTTTACCATTCTCATCTACAGCAGCAACCATTTCATTGTCAGACTTCCAGATCAGCTTCTGAGCGTCTGCGTTCTCAGGTTCGATCTTAACTTTCAGTTCTGTGGATTCACCAATCTTCGTCAGTGTTTCCTTCTCTGCTTCAATCGAGATCTTCTCAATTTCTACAGGAATCTTTACGGTTACGGCTACCGTTGCGGTATAATTTCCGCTTACGGATGTGACTGTGATTGTAGCTGTTCCATTTCCAACGGCGGTTACTTTACCCTTTTCGTCTACAGTTACCACACTTTCATCACTGGACTTCCATGTTACCCGCGTATTATCTGCATATGATGGAACCACTTCCGCGGAAAGCTGTGCAGTCTCGTCCTTCTTTGTAAGCATAAGGGTGTCCTGAGATACCTTGATACCTGTTACAGGGTAGCTTGGGATGTAGATCGATGGGATTGTTTCTTTTTCTGTGTATCCACAAACCGTACAGGTTCGTTCCTTCTCTCCTTCTGCTCCGATTGATGCCTGTTTTGTCACTACCCAGTTACCAAATGTATGTGCTTCCTGAGTTGTATTCTCATTTCCAATGCTGCAGTGCTCCCAGTGATTTGTTTTATCAAACTGCCAGGAATAAGAATGTTCAAACGCAGGAATTACAATAGATGCTGTCTCTGTGGAATTCACTCCTGCTTGACTTGTAGCTGTTACCTCCACTTTATAGGTTCCCGCCTCAGAGACTGTAAGAGTTTCTCCTGTCTGACTATTCAGGATCTGATCATCTTTATACCATTGATAGCTGTACGTAATGCCTTTATCGTCAAGCACATGCGTTGCCTTTGCCGTTAAAACAATTTTAGAAGACGGACAGCCTTTTTCTTTGTCCGCTGAAACTTGGACTTTTGGCTTTACCAGAGCCCATTTTAAATACTTTCCATCTCTTACCAGTTTGCTCATACCATTTGAATAGAATTGTGACTCAAACGATTCAGCTGCTGAATCATTCTCATATTCAACCGCAATTAAATCAGCTTTTCCATATGTAGGTGTCACCAAAATATGTTTGTCTGATAATTGCAAAGATTTACCTACATATATACGAGGCCCATAATTATTATCATCTGAAAGTGTTACGCTTCCCGTTATTACCGGACTGTCACTAAGATGCAGATCTGCGAAACCGGTATCTTCAGTCAGATTCGGATCCCACCCCATCAAGACGATCGCATTTTCTTCTTCATTCTCTCCTGTTCCGCTGTAATTATTTGTTATCGTTCCACCGGAAATGTTCACATCCATATTATGTTTGTTTCCCCTAGAACATATAGCGAATATACCGGCTCCGCTTCCATTCACATGATTGCCGCTGATAGTTCCACCTTCTATATTAAGCAGACTAGAATCATTGTTCGTTCCCTCTGTGTATATCGCACCTCCACGGTTACCCGCACTGTTATTACGGATTTTTGTATCTCCTTTGATGGTTACTCTTGAATACTTTGCTGAAATTGCACCACCTAATCCGCCCTGGATATTACCGTTTTCGTCAGGAGCTGCTGCAATGGCTGTATTTTTGTTGATGGTTCCAGATTCAATTTCTGCTTCAGAATAAATCAGATAAATTCCGCCACCTTCGCCGCGCATATCTTTAGGAGAAGGTTCTGTTGTTACTGTATTTTGGGTGATCTGGCAGCTTTCCCCATTTATAAACAATTTAGAAATAGACAAGTAGACACCTGCGCCCTGTCCACTTTTATTATGAATAATACTGCCTCCTTTTAAACTTACGTTTGAATCATTTATCGCATATATTCCACTGCCTCTTATTGACTGATTATCACTGATTGTACCCCCGTTTATTTTAATGTTTGAGTAAGACGAAAATATTCCACCGCCATACGTTGCACTATGTCCACTGATTGTACCTCCATTCACATTGACAGTTGCATGTTCCGCATATATTCCACCGCCATATTCAACTGTGTTCTGCTTATCTCCCAGGATTTTACCACCATTCAGATTTACAGTACTATCGTGTGATACAATAATACAACTGTTTCCCGGGAACGGTCCAATCTCAGTACCATCCGCTATAGTCAATGTTGCCAACCTTCCAGTCACTTCAATAGGATAATTAGAGAACTGGCAAGACTTACCATCCGGTGTTTTATTATTTATTATTATGTTTTCTAATGTTACCTTACCTCTACTTATATACAGCATACCTGACATATTGCTTTTTCCAGGGCGAAATGTCACATTGCTCAGTTTGATATCACTATCGACCTCCACACAATCAAGAAGAAAAATATCGCCACCTTGTGCAAGCTCTACGGCTTTCGAAAGAGTATTTACGGCAGACTTAGCACTCTCTCCAGTATTACCATCGTTTCCAGATGACGGATCCAGGTAAACAGCCGCTTTTTCTTCTGTCTGCGCAGCTAGAACGCTGTCATCGGAAAACCCGCTTGCCTCATTTTCGCTGGAAAATCCGGTACGTCCTGAATCTTCGCAGTTATCTTCGATCTCAAAGGTATGTTCTGGCTCCATCATACCTTCGTCTTCTGCATCGGATATTGTAGCTGCCGGAGTCTCTTCTCCTGGATCTTCGGAAACGATCAGCT
>ERZ827363.1499-NODE-1499-length-22644-cov-5.408473_pt1 | contig 22644 bp, 26 predicted proteins | sample MGYA00519776_ERZ827363 | MGnify/ENA primary metagenome ERZ827363 (study PRJEB31778, sample SAMEA3449288) | human gut metagenome | biome: human gut; feature: human-associated habitat; material: faeces | place: United Kingdom | collected 2010/2012 ...
CCGTCGACCGTATGGAATCGTCCGAAAAGACAATCACGTCTCCGGGCCGTTTTTTGATTTCAGTCGACGTCGTTGCCTGAGAATCGAATCCTTGGCGCCCCCTGCGACACGGTGTGGATTGGATGGCGACAACTATCCCCCAAAAGGACGAAAGCCCGTCAGAGGGGCCAAAGAATCGCTTCCAGGGGCGAAAGCCGGCCCGCGCGTCGAACGGAATCAAAGACGGGCGGAGGCGAATCGATTTCATCGGCGGGCGATTCCGGCGAGAATCGGCGGAAATCCGTATGCGGATCCGCATGCACTTTCGCCTTCGGCGTGCGGAAGAGGCTTCGATGCCTACGGGCAGTATGGCTAAGGCCTGATTCCGATGACTTAGGCTCTATGCGTCCCGGCTACGGCCGGACGGGCGCGAACGAGCCGTCGCCGGAGAGCAGGAGCATCGACCCATCCCCGTCCGTCCAGGTGTCGCAGAACCAGAGGCTCCCGGTGCTGGCGACGGTCGGCACGGGCGTGTGGCCGACCACCTGGATCCAGCCGGCCCACGGGTCGGCCTCCAGCTCCGTCCGGTCCGCCCAGACGGGCGACGGCACGGAGCGGCCGCCGCGCGCCGGGCCCGCCATGTCGAACAGGTGCATCGGACTTTCGCGCAGCCGGCGGTCGAGTCCGCCCTCGGGCGAGTCCGACAGCCCCGCGTACGCGGCCCATGCGCCGGTCACGCCGGCGTGCGTGGCCAGGACGCGTCCGCGCCGCCACGCGAGCCTCATATCCAGTGGCTTCAGTGCCTCGTGCACGCCCTCGTGGGCGCGCGGCTTGAAGCCGTCCGCCTCATGTCTGAACCAGTGCGCCGCGTACGAGCGAGGGCGGGCCAGGTACGGCAGGTCGTGGTTGCCCGCCAGCACGGTCACGTCGAGTCCGGCGGCCCGGCGGGCGGCCACCCAATCGGCGAACATGCGGACCGCGGCGACCGCCTCGCGGGCTGTGACGTCCCAGTCGTCGCAGACGTCGCCCAGGAACACGACCCCGTCCGCGCCGGTCATGGCGACGGTCCGGTCGACGGCGGGCAGGACGCGGGCGGATTTCAGGTGGATGTCGCCGACGAACAAGACGGTCACCTTGTGGGCTTCCTTCGCCAATACTCATGCACGGCATGACCGTCACGGGAATGCGCGACCACATGGACCATGCCCTCATGGGACTCCATCGTCTTCGATGTCGGGGATGATGTCGTGGGCCTTATCGGCTCGATCCGCTCGTTCGCCAGCTCCAGTTGCCTTTTCAGGTCGCCCGCCATTCGTTCCGGCAGACCGCGGTATGCCTCGTCCGCATGCTCCAGCACCAGCCAGGCCATGGTGCGGGCCGTCTCCTCGACCCTGTCGGGGTCCAGCCCGTTGTCCCCGGCCAGCCTGCGCCAATGGTGCGGCGTCAACTGCCTGGCACCCCGGGCGCCGCCTATCTCCATCGGAAGGCTTCGGTCCACGTTCGGCCAGTACGTCGTGGTGAGCACGTCGTACATCGGGGCGATTCCGACGCCCTCCGGGCGGAAGATGACGGAATAGTTCTTGGCGTGCGCGTCCGCATTGCTGATGGACGTGTTCAAAGCCAGCCGGCGAATCCATTCGTACGCCAGGGCGTCGGTCGGGTCGGCCCTCCTCAATACGGATATGACCTGCTTCGCCTTGACGCCGTACTTGTGCTTGGAGTCATCCCCGATGGCCTGCATCATGTCCTCCGTGTGGACGCGGCGGACCGTTCCGTCGACATTCCTTTCGCGGTCGAAGCGTTCGACGATGTACGACGTCCGCCCCTCGAATCCGATGACGCCGGCCTTCGGGGTCGGTACGCCGCAAAGGGCGGACAGTCCCATGGATGCGGCCTCGTTCTCCTCGACGCCGGGGCGATGCGGGTCGCCAGGTTTGAGGATGTGGGTGGATGGCGTCGATGCATCCGACCAGAACCAGTAACCGTCGATCCGGGCCAGGGAGAATTTCGGCTGGTTGCCGGCGAGGGAGAAACGGGCATGCACGTCGGAATCCCACCAGCTTTCCGCCGCCCCGGCCTTGATCCGGGCGATTCGGGCGGCCACCTCCTTATCGGAGGCCACTATCGGATTTCCCGACGACGGCGGCGAAGGGGGCGTCTCGGAACGGGTGAACACCAGCCCTCCGGACACGTCGGCGCCGTCAAGCAGGTCGAAGGTGTCGGCGGAGGCGGCGTTGGTCTCCTGCGCCATGACCGCCCGTATGGCCGGATTATCGGGGAGAAGATTATCCAGGAAACGTATCGGGGCTTTGCGGAGCCATCCGCCCGTCAAAGGCAGGCTTAATGATATGGGGAAGGCCCCTTCGGCGTAGGAGAAGGCGACGTCATCGCCGTTTCGGTCGAAACGGCCTACGAAACGGGAGTCGGACCAGACATACAGGGAATCCACATCAGGCCCCTATGTGGCATGTGATGCATTCGCGGGGAAGGTTCGCCGGTTTGACGCCGAGGGCGGCGAGCACCTTCATCGTCGTTCCGACCGGGGCGTATCCATGCCCGACAAGGAAGTCGACGTCTTTTTCGGATTCCCCCGACTTCTGGGATAGGATCCTTACGGTAAGACCCTTACGCTTCATTTCGGACCCGAGGTCGAGGCGCAGGGACTCGCTGTCCTTGTAATATCTGGCGGCATTCGATCTGCGGGCGTTCAGAAAACGCCTTCTGCCACGCTCCCTCTCCTCCTCGGTCAAAGGCGGGAAACGGTACTCCAATCCGGCCATGGCAAAACACCTCCTGAAAACCATTATGCCATGCGTCCCATGCCCGGGCTAGAGAATCTCCAGATTATGCCAACCTCCGGCGAGCCTCCAACGCCCGCCGTGCAGGCGCAGCAGCACCGGCTGGAGCACGCCCTCGAAGACGAGCTGGTCGATGGGGCCGGCGACGCGGGCGAGGCGGCCCGTCACGCAGGTGCCCTCGACCGTGTGGGCGTGGGCCGTGCGCCCCTCGAGCGCCTCGGGCTCGAACCGGGTCCAGTCCGTCATCGGGCCGCCTCCAGCGCGGCGCGGGCGCGGCGCAGGTACCCATCGCGTATGGCGTCCGGCTGTCTGCGCCACCAGTCGGCCACCTCGGCGTCGGTTGGGTCGTCGGAGGCCCAGTTGGTGTCCAAACGGAACATGGCGGCCGCGGCGCGCTCCACGGCGGCGCCATCGGGCGTGGACGGCTCGTCCCGGACCAGGACGTAGACGAGTGCGGGCGGCAGGGGCGGATCGGCCACAGCTCCGGGCAACGCGTCGGCGCGGACCACACGCCAGCCGTGCGAGAGCAGGGCCTCGAGCACGTCCATGTTTTTGAGATCATAGACGGAGCCCAGGGTACGCTCGTACATGATCGGCACGACTTTGAATGATTCGGTCATCGCCTGCCTCCTTCGGCGATGCGGCGGCGCACGGCGTTGATTCCATCGATGCGGCCCATGCGGTAGTCGTGGTCGAGCTCCGGGCCCACGAGTGTTTCACCCACCTCGGTCGCGCACCAATCTTCCAACGCCTCCATCGCGCCCAAAGCCTCCTCCAGCGTCATAAGCGGGAAGGCCGCGTCGCCGAGCGTCCGGACGACGAGGGGCCAGTCGGAGGTGAGCCAGAGGGCGCCATCCGTCCAGCTCGTACGGTTGTTCGAGGCGCCTTTGATCTCGGTGCGGCCCCAGCCGGTGCCGTCGGAGTGGAGCCAAAGCAGCCACTTGCGGTCCGCGGTGACGTAGAAGCCCGGTTCGGTCGGCTCGGCCGGCGGGGCCGAATACGGCACACCCATCTCGGAGAGGGCCTTTTCGACGCGCTCCGGTCCGATGCCGAGCTTTTGGGCGAGGACGCCGGCATCCAGGTCAGACATACATGCCCTCCTTCCAGCCGACGAGCGCACCCGCGTCGGCCAGGACGCGGAGCTCCCGCTCCACGTTGGCGGCCACCTGGCGGGCGTAGACGAAGTCCGGATTCTGCGACAAAATCCATTGGTAGTCGTACGGCTGCCCGAAGTCCTCATCGAGCACGTCGATACACCAGTCTGAGCCGTCCTTGGCGGCCGTGACGTCCAGCGACGTCGTATGGTCGTCGGACACCGACTTCCGGAGATACCAGTCCTCCGGCACGCAGTCGGTGAAGCCGAGCGCGCGCATGGCCGTGTCATCGAGGACGTGGATGGACAACGCAGCGTTGTTGCCGTGCTTCGTATATTCCATGGTTCCTCCTATATGCTCCGGCGGGCCATGTCCAGCGCCAGCTTCTTGACGGGCGCGGCCCAGCCTTCGGGCGGCGCGGCCGGCAGAACGCGGGACGGGTCGAGGGCGGCGAGCCGCTCCTCCAACCGGTGGTACTCGGCCTCGCCGGCCATGAGCGCTCCGCGGCGTATGGCGAGCAGGGAGGCGGCGTCCGGGTCGGCCAGCTCCGCCGCGCCCGTGGAGGCCAGCGAGACGGCCAGCCTCATGACGCGCACCGCGTGCATGAGCCGTTTGCCCGGCTGGTCGCCGCGCTCGTACATGTGGTGCTGGTTGTGGGCGTAGTGGGCCAGGTGCGGGATGAAGCCCGCGTGCAGGGCGTCATGCGCCGCATCCATGGCCGCACGGCCCAACGGGTCGGCGCGGACCACGGCGGACGGCGGCAGGAGCGCCACCTCCATCGCGTTGGGCGAGCCCTTGGCGAACATGTCGCACCAGTGGTGCAGACCCCACGTCTGCACGTCCGCGCCTTGGGCGACGGTGCGCTCGCGGGGTCGGCGCAGCTCGAGGTAGTCGGCGCGCGTCGGGGCGGCGATGCCGCGCAGGTCGCGGTCGGAGCCGGGCTCCGCGCAGCCGTACAGGCGGCTGCCCGTCCCGAACACAAGGCAGCAGCCGTCCAGAAGCGCGGCCTCGGCGTCGGTCAATGGCATCATTCGTCCTCCGCCTCGAGCACTTCGACGCCATTGAAGGAGGTCGCGCCGGACCAATCCTCGTCCACCACGTCGTACATGACGTCGTCGTTCCGCAGGGCCTTGAGGACCGCCTCCGCGGTCGGCTCGCCCAATTTCCCCTCGTCCCATTCGACGGAGAGGAGGTCGCCGACCTGTTTGACGCAGTCGGCGCTCACGGTCAGATACTTCATGATGTTTCTCCTTGTAAGGTCGTCCTAAAGGAGTCCATGCGTCCCGGCGCGCAGCTCGATGCGCCGCCTCAGCTCCACGGCGGGCGGCCAGCCGGGGCGCAATTCCAGCGCCGCCTGCGCATCCGCGTATGCGGCCCGGTACCGCAGGCGCGAGAGGCTCCAATCGGCCCATGCGAGCCACACACCCGCGTCGAGTGCCGGGTCGAGGCCGTGGTCCCGCCGCCATTCGAGCAGGCGCGCCGCCCAGGTGGCCGGGTCCTCGATGCCCGCGGGGATCTCGCCCTCGTTCAGAAGCTCCAGTCTTGTCGGTATGTCCATGGCGGGTTTGCATGCGTCTCCGCCGGGGCGCATGAACGGGGCGGACGGAAAGGAGCGGGAAAATGGCGCATCTGGCCGACGACGCCCTCGTACGCTCCGCCCATGCGGCGGAGCCGGTTCAGTCCTAATCCAGTGAAAGCTCCAAAGCCCCGGCGAGCAGGGCGCAGGCGGAGCGGATGGCGGCATGGACGTCCTCGCCGGCGTTGGCGTGCTCGACGTTGACGACGGTGCCGTAGCCGACCGTGTCGAATGCGAAGTCGACGTCGGCGGCCGGCTCGTCGGCGAAGCCCTCGAGGGTCAGCCAGCCGTGCGGGGCGGTCGGCGCCTCGGAGCCGTCGGCGATGGCGCGCAGAGCGTCCGCCAGGTCCTTCCGGACGGCCGGGTCGATGACCCGGGACGCGGTGGAGCCGATCTTGCCGTCCGGATCGATCGTATAGGACGCGACGACGAACAGATTATCGGGCGCGGGGTCGTTCGACAATGTGACGCCCAGCCAGAAGTGCTCATTCTCCCTCATGCTCGCCCTCCTTATGCAGGTTCTCCGCGATCTCGTCGCCCAGGGCGGCGGCGCGGCACAGGGACCAGATCATAAGCAGACATGCGGCGACGGCCGCCACGATAATCAATGCAATCATACCCATGGCCATGCGTCCGATGGGAGGGCCCCCTATCCGGTTCTTTAAAAGAGAGGACGGGCAGTGGATTTCAGTGGACGAATCAAGCCCGTCTTCACGTTTTCTTCACTTTTATTCGTCCGTATGCACTTCGTATGCAGCCGTATGCAGTCCGTATGCACTTTTTCGGCTCAAGCAAGAAACTAGGCGGGAGTAGGGCTGAGAGCACATGCAAGAAGCCGTATGCACTTTATGCACCTCTTTTGGGAGTTGGACCTTTTTTGGCCCTTTTCCTTTAAGAGGAACTGCATACGGTGCATAAAAGTGCATACGCCAATGCCGCGAATCGGGCCTTAGCCTTACTGCCCGTAGGCATTGAGGCCTCTCCTGCCCGTCAGAATCAAAAGTGCATACGGCGGTGCATACGGCTTTTCGGCCGAAAAGCCCCTATCGACCCCCTATCGACGGAATATCCCAAATCGGGATATCGGGATATTCGCATCCCACGGCCCATCCCCCGAGTCACGGACGGGAGCGATCCAGCCCGCCCGTGACCGAAAAAATTCATGCCCCGCGCTTCAGCGCTGGGGTTCGCGGCCGGGACGCATAAAGCCTTAACGAAAGGAGGTGGTCCACGATGAGTCAGAAGGTCCGCATCGACGGCGTCAAGCACGCCGGCGCGAGCGTCTTCCTCGGCGTGGACCACTGCGGCAACCCCTGCTGGACTCGTAATCCCGAGCGCGTCATGGTGTGGCTGTGCGACGGATGGCGCACCCGATTCAACCAAAGGCGCGAGCAGCGCCCACACAACGTGCCCGTCAAGGACGATGCGACAGGTGAAGTCGTCGATTGGCTCAAGGAGCCTTTGGGTGGTTCTGACGTGGCCGAGTTGCTTTCGGATAAAGAGGCTCGTCTTCAGTGCTCGTGGATGGCTAGCATTCCGGCGCCCATACTGTCGTCCACCGACAGGATCGAGAACACCGAATGGTCCGCCGGACTCAAACGAAAGAAGACCGTTGGAGGCCGCATCCCCGGCTTCAAGTCGCGCCATCGCGGCCTGGGCTTCGTCTGCTGGCGCAATAAGACCAAAACGGGCAACGCCGTTTTTCAAAAGACCGGCCGGAAGTCCGGCGTGGTCGTCATCACCGGCATGAACCCGACGCGATGGCGCAAGCCGGGGAAAAAGCTTCACTGGCGCGTCATCATCCATGTGCGCGTGAGCCAGCCAATACGGTCTTATACCAGCGTCCACGTCGATTGGACTAATAAGACGCTCGTGTTCGTCAACATGCCCCTGCCGTTGCCGAGGACCAGTGATGGCGCGATCGGCCTGGATCGTGGCTGTGTCCACACGCTGGCTTCGTCCGACGGCATCTTCATGGACATGCCGAAGCCGTCGAAGGCCGAATTGAAACGGTTGAAGTATCTGCAGCGCCGGATGGCCCGTCAGGACCGCGTCAACGAGGCCAGGGGCGGCAGAACCGCCAAATTCGCCTCCAAGCGCAGGCAAAAGACGCTAAGCCAATTCAACGTCTTGCAAGGACGCATCGTCCGGCGTCGGAACGACTGGATCGAGAAGACCACGACGAGACTTGCTAAAGAGAATGTTCTCGTCGCCATGGAGGATCTGGACGTCAAGGCCATGACGAAAAGGCCGAAGCCGAAGCCTGATTCGGCCAAACCGGGGCATTACCTGCCCAACGGAGCCAAAGCCAAGGCCGGACTCAACCGATCGATATTAAGCAACAATTGGAGCCGTCTGATGACGCGGCTCAATGACAAGATGGCCGCCAACGGCGGGCGTCTTGTCATCGTCCCCGCCGCCTATACCAGCCAAGCCTGCCACAAGTGCGGGCATGTCGCCAAGGGGAACCGTGATAGCCAAGCGGTCTTCCATTGCGTCGAATGCGGGTATATGGCAAACGCGGACGTCAACGCGGCCATGAACATCCTTGGCCGCGCTTTAAGTGAAACGGGCGGGGACACCGCCTCGGACGTGGAGGAACCGCAATGGCGGTCCCGTGAAGCGTCAACCCCCTCAACTCAGGCCGGAAGTTCCTTTGGAGTCCGGCTTGTGAAGGGAATCCCCCGGCTTTAGCCGTGGGGAGGATGTCAATCGGTGAGGCCCAAGGACCCCCGCCTGGAGCAAGGCGGCGCAGAAGGACGCCGGGAAACGCGGTGGAGCGGGACTCCCCGCCTCCAGACGCTTCGACGGCCATGCCCGCACATACGCGGAACCGTCCCTCAGCTCCGCCGCTCCCCCGGCCTGAACGCGTCCGACGTATGGCGGCAGAGCCGCTCACGGTCGCGCCGCGCCACGGCGAGCCCGGCCAACGCCACGGTCCCGCCGCACGCCAGCGCGCCGTCGCGCGCCGCCCGCATGTCCGTCTGCGCGGCCTCGCCCGCCGCGGGCGTGTACCGTTCCCCGGTGACGAGCAGGCGGCGCGTGTTGCCCGTGTCCGTGCATGTCAGCAGCGTGGCCAGGTCGCGGCCCGGACGGATCCCGAGCGCCTCCGTGTCCGACGGGCTTGTCACGCGGATGTCCACGATCCGGTAATGCAGGACACGGCCGTACACGCCGATGGCGAACGTCTGCCCGCGCTTGAGCTCGTCGAGCCGGGTGAACAGGGTCCTGCCCTCCATGTTCGTGTGCCCGCTGATGACGGTGCGGGTGGACCTGCCGCCCACGGGCAGCGACGTGCCATGCACATGCCCCAACCCGTCGTCCAGCACGTCCGACCCCGTGCCGTGGCGTATCGGCAGCTCCACGCCGATCGCGGGGACCGACAGCACGCCCATGGTCCCTGTGGCGTCCGGCCGGAGCAGGCTCTGGTATTCCGCGTCGTCATGGAAGTCCGCGTCGCGCGAGCCGTCCGCGCGGACGACCTCGCCGATCTGCACCTGCTGGGCCGCGAGCCGCCGGTTGTACGCCTCCGCCGCCCCGAGCGCCGTGTCGGAGTCCGTCCGGACGGCCGCCCCGGCCTGGACGGCCCGGGCGGAGGCCGTCAGCCGCCCGTCGTTCAGCCACTGGTTCAGCGGCGGCGTGCAGACGACCGTGAGCCCGACGGCCACCAGGAGCGCGGCGAGCAGCACGTACAGGCGCGCCACGAGCCGGTCGCGGCGTTCCAGCCGCCGCCGGCGCGCCTCCGCCCGACCGCCCGAGACGGCCCCCCAGAACGAGGGAAGGCCCTCCGTGTCCGTCTTGGTCATGGAGGGCCTTCCTTCGTCCGCATCAATCATGACGGACGTCATGCGTCCCAGGTCAGAGCGCGTGCGCCTCGCGGCGCTGCCTGGACCGCACGGTCAGGTACGCGACGCCGCCGGCCATGGCGATGACGACCACGCCGATCATGGTGTTGCCGAGCAGGCCGCCGGTCTGCGGCAGTTCGGTCAGGGCGTCGATGTTCCTCACGGTGATGGTGTAGGAGGCGTCGTCCTTGTCCTTCTCCACGCCGCCGAGCAGGTTGCCCGGGTCGCCAACGGCGTTCGTATCGACGGTCACGACGCCGCCGTCGGAGATGTGCATGTTGAACTTGACGGTCGCGAGGCTGGTCATGCCGTCAGGGATCTTCGTCTCCTCGACGTAGTAGTCGCCCGCGCCGAGGCCCGCGATGTTGACCTGGCCGTTGTCGCCGTCGGTCAGAAACTGCGTGGCCTCGCCCTGCGTGTCGACATACTTCCAGGCGGTACCGGTCTGCGCCATCCACTTGCCGGCGTTGTCCCCGTTCTTGGCCTGGATCTTGAAGCCCGCGCCCTTCAGATTCTGCTTGCCATCGAGGTTGGTCTTGTGGATGTTCAGGTCGTACGCGCTCACGGTGGCAGTGTCCGGGCTGTCGACGCTCTTTGCCTCGGCGGTCTTGCCGTCGAGGAACGTGGCCTTAATGGTCGCGGTGTTCGACGCCTGCTTCGCGCGGGTCGCGTCGGTGACGGTGGCCTTGTAGATGACGGTCACGATCTTGTTCTCATTCGCGTCGATGACGGCACGGCCGAACGTGGCGGTGAAGCCCCTGTCATCCTGCGCGTTCGCCACGTTGGCCGGGGTGATGGCGGTCTGGCCAACCTTGAACACGGGCGCGCCTTCGAGCTTCAGGCCGTCCATGACGTCCACGACCTGCACCTCGCCGGTGTTCTGCTTGTTCGGCATGGTGAACGTGTATGAGAAGTCGACGGTGTCGCCCACGTTCCAGGAGGCGGACGTCTCCGTGTTGCCGGCCTTTGAGTCGATGAAGTCGGACTTATGGCCGCGATCGCGGGCGACCTTCTTGTCGATGCTCACGGTCTTGGACTTGATGGTCAGTTTGCCGAGGGTGATGCCGTTCAGGGTCTTGGTGCCCTGCACCGGCGTGCCGACGATCATCGGGCTGCCGTTGGAGTCGACGATCAGGTACAGGCCGTTCGGCAGGTCGGGCACGGTCATGGTGTCGCCCTCGCCGGGCACGGATTTCACGGCCGTGATCTTGCTGGCGGACGCGGATGCGGCGAGCTGTTTGGCGGCCTCGCGCAGCTGGCCCTGCACGGTGCCGGTCGGCTCGCCGTCCTTGCCGACGTGGGCCAGGTCGCCGGCCGCGTCGAAGCCCTGCAGGTCGGTGATGCCGGCCTTGGTGTTGGCGGCGGCGATCCACTTGTCGGACACGTCGTCGATCTTGTTCACAGTCAACGACTTCACGTCCGTGCCGGTCGTACCGGCGGTGATGTCGCCGTACGAGCCGAGCCGGTAGAAGTCGAACGTGTGGCCGACCAAAGTGGTGCCTTGGGCGGCGTTCAATGTGATGGATGCGGTGGCGGTGTCGGCGGTGGTGGGTGTTTCCACTGCCATGGCCGAACCGGCCAGGCCGAACGTGGACAGGCTCGCCGCCGCCGCGCACATCGCGGCCAGACGCTTGACATTGACATGGGAGATCATTGAGTCTCTTCTTTCCTCGGAACGGCCGCGGACTGCCCGTGGCCTCTCGGAAAGGCGCTATGCGTCCAGGCCGGGGCGCCGTCCGGATCCGATGGTCCCGGACGGATGCCGGTCGAAAGACAATCACGTTTCCAGGCCGTTTCTTTCATCTCCGGCGCGTCGAACGGAAATCGAATCCTTGGCGGTCCCTGCGGCACGGCGCGAATCGGATGGCGACGACCATCCCCTAAAAGGACGAAAGCCCGTCAGAGGGGCCAAAGAATCGTTTCCAGGGACAAAAGACGGCCGGCGCGTCGAACGGAATCAAAGACGGGCGGAGGCGGATCGATTTCATCGGCGGGCGTTTTCGACGGAGACGGCGAAAATCCGTATGCACTTTCGGTTTTCGCGGGCAGGAAGCGCCCCAATGCCTACAGGCGGTAGAGCCAAGGCCGGATTGGAGACGTCTTCGTATGCAGCCGTATGCACCGTATGCGGTTCCCTTAAAAGGAAAAAGGCCGAAAAGACTCCAACTCCCAAAAGAGGTGCATAAAGTGCATACGGCTCTTCTGATGTCTACTCAGCCCTACTCTTCATTGGCTTCCTGCTCGAGCCAAAAAAGTGCGCACGAAGTGCATGCGGCTGCATACGAAGTGCATAATGCGATGGAAGTGTGAAGATGTCCTTACCTCCGTCATCGGGGGACGATTCCATCCCCGTTCCATCGCCCGCCATCAGGGCATTGAAGCCGCCTCCTGCCCGAAATTGATCGCCAGTTGTTTTCGGCCGCTTTCGGAATTGTTTTTCCACAAGCGGCATGGCCATCCACCCCTCCGGAACGCCCCGCGCATAGCCTCCCCGAAACGGACAAGGAGGCCGGATCATGGCAACGGATGCGAAAGGCAACAACCACAAGGCGGCGGGACGCCCCGACGGCGGACGGTTCGACAGAAAGGCGGGCCAGGACTCGGACGACGACCTGGACTTCGACGCGATGGACGGGCGCCTGTCCCGGGCCATGCCGTCGCTGGACCACGAGGCCCGCAGGCGCATCATCGACGCGGTGCGGAACGGGCCGGTGGAGGGCGGCGCCACCGGCGGGCCCGACGCCCATCCGACCATGGACGGGGTCGAGGGCATGATGTCCGACCTCCGGGCCGACATGGCGGCCGAGGGCGCGAGGGCCGTCTCCGAACGGCGCGTCCTGCCCTACGACACCGTCATGCAGGTCGGCGAGTACGGCGACTTCATCACCGTCGACGACTACCGCCGCCGCCTGCCCACCCGCCTGGACCGCGCCCGCTACGAGGCGTGGGAGAACTCGCCGGGCGGCGACGACGACTACGACGCCCGGCTTCTGAAGGCATGGAACGATCCGGACGCGCTGGAGTCGCTGTCCGCCGACTCGCCGCTGTGGAACATGGACGTGAACGACGGCGCGTACGAGACGGAGATGGAGCTCGACTGGGAGGACGACTGCGGCTACGGCTGCGACCCCATCCGCTCCCTCGCCGACGGACGGCTCGAAAAGGAGGACCCGTACTCGCTGTCCTCCACGGCGGCCGACATCAGGACCTTCGCCTACGGCCCGCTGAAGGACTTCCTGCGCGCCAGGCCCGACGTCGGCATGGACGCCTCCCCCGACGGCGGCGTCATCCTCCGCTCCGGCGGCCGCGACGCGCGCGTCTCGTTCGGCGTGCAGGGCGATGTGACGGTCGACGGCGTCGGCCACTACACCATCACGGAATACGGCTCGACCAAGGCCGCCGCCGAGGCCGCCATGCGGGATACGGCCGCCATGCTCGTCCCGGACGGCCGATAAGGCGGCGGCCGCCCGGGGCCCCGAAGTCCGAAGGCCCCCTCGCCGGCCATGGCCGGCGAGGGGGCCTTCGCGTATGCCGGACGCGTCAGGCGTCCGCTTTTTTGGGAATGCGGCTCACGTAGATGGCGTCCGCGTTCACCTTGATGGCGTAGCCGTTTGTGCCGTCCCTGCGCGTGAACTCCTCGACGCTCTGGGTGCCCGCGACGACGACGGCGTCGCCCTTGTGGAGCAGGCGGGCCTCGTCCCCCGCCCTGCGGGACGTCGGATGGACGCGGTACCAGACGGTGCCCTGATCCACCCACCTGTCCTCCGCCTTGGACCAGTACCCCTGGGACACGGCGACGGACAGCTCCACGAAGTCGCGTCCGTTCACCTCGCGGACGGACGGCTCGGAGCCCAGACGGCCCTCCAATTCGACTTTGACGGTCATGTATCCTCCCTACAGTTCGACGACGCCGGCGGTCGGGATGAGCCCGGCGAGCATGGACAGATACCATGCGATGGCCACCACGGCAAGGACCGCGGCGACGGTCATCAACGCGATGGCCGCGCGGCGCGGCCCTTTGCGTTGACGGGCGTGGCGCCCGTTTCTTCTTTCGGCCATGACGACCTCCTATGCGCGGGCGAGGGCCTCAAGGACCTCGCAATCGAACCAGACCTCCGTGGACGGCCTCCGGACCAGACGATTTCCGACGAACTCGATCGTCTCGTCCTGATCCATGACCACGAGCCGTTTCCTCTGCAGCGAGACGAGCAGCGCGCCCAGCTGGCGGCGGTCGGGCCATTCGATCAGCTCCACGCGGGTGAAACCGCCTTCCCCGCACCATTCGTCGGGCCGGCTGGTGATGACGGGCAGGCAGTCCGAATCCCCGAACTCCTCCCGCGCGAGGCATGCGGCGAGTCTTTTCTCCAGTGGGGTGAGTGTCGGCGGCGCGACTTTCCTACCGTCGAGATACAGGTCCATAGCCGTTCCTTTCCTTGGGTGACGCCCATCCCATGCGTCCTTCAGCCCAGCAGGCCGGACGCGGCGAGCGGCGGGCAGGTGTAGCGCCATGAGAGCAGGATGAGGGCCGCCCACATGAGCGCGTACGGCACGAGCCGGGTAGCGGTGAAGACGACGGTGTGGGACGGGAGCAGGCCGGCGTTGAGACGCCACAGCCAGGTCATGGGGCCGCCGATGCCCCTATGCCAGTAGGAGACCATGCGGCGGCGGGAGAAGAGCCAGCCGACGCCGGAGACGAGAATCCAGCAGGCCAGGCAGGAAAAGCCGAGCACGCCGGTGACGGGCATGTCGAGCCGTTCGGACACGGTGGAGACCCTGCGCCCCACCTTGTCGACGGCCGTCTCCGTCGTCTCCGCGTACTCCTCCGGCACGCCGTCCGTCTTGGGCGCCCAACCGTCGAGCCCGCCGTGGACGATCAGCCTGTGGGTGACGTTGCCTCCGGTCATGATGGGCCAGCAGGTCTGCAGGGTCAGTCCGCGCTCCACGCCGGCCGCGTCCGGGCCGATGACGTCGGTGCGCGTCTGGTCGACGATCTCGGGATTCGAGTTGATTCTGTAGCGGTACCAGTGGTCGGCCGTCTCGATGTAGACGACGTCCCCGGGCTTGAGCAACCGGATGTCGGCCATGTCCGCGTACGTGTTGTGGCCGGCGTACGAGCTGTTGCCGACCTGGCCGGGCAGGGCGGTGGACTCGTAGTGGCCGGCGCCCATCTTGTCGAGCACGGTCCTGGCGGTGCCCTCCCAGACGGGCAGGCGGTACCGCCTGCCCCAGGAGGGGACCCTGATGTAGGCGAACAGCCCGTCATCCCCCGGCTTCGGCCCGGCGGGCGGGTCGTCATGGCGCATGGCGGCCACATGACCGGGCGTGGCCTTGTGGATGACGGTGTGCGTGGCCTTCTCCTCCCTGTGGCTGGCATACGACACGTCAAGTCCGGAGCCCCATGCGCGGTAGGCGAGGAAGGAGCCGAGGAACATGGCGGCAAGGGCGCACAGTCCGGCGAGAATGCGGCAGAACGTCCTCAATGGCTCACCTCGGATCCTCTGATCCGACGCCGTACCCGTCCATGGCGGCGCCGTCGGCGATGCCGCCGAGATTGTCGTGGATGTCGTCCGCGACCATGTCGGAGACGGCGTCCGCGACGTCCTCCTCGAAGTCGGCGCGGTCGATGCCATGCCTTTCGGGCGCGGCGTCGTCCAACCCAAGCGTCCCGAAGGTCTCCGCGCCGACGGGTCCGACGACGTGCCCTCCCTTGCTTTCGGCGTATCCGCACACGGCGGCGCGACCCGCGTCGTCCGGCTCCGGATCGTCGTCGGCCATGCGGCCCGGCCGGTCCATATAGGCGCCGTCCGCCCCGTCCGGCGACGGCTCCGGCGGGACGGGGTCGTCGTCCGGGCCCTGTCCCGTCTTTTTCTCGAATCGCCCACCGTCCGGCCTTCCGGCCGCCTTGCGGTCCCTGTCGTTCCCGTCCTGAGCCATGATGGCCTCCCTGCGTTCCGTTTGAAAGACGCGGCGTCCATGCGTCCGCGCCGGCTTCGGAAGGGCTATGCGCCACCGGCGGCTCCGGCGGCCGTTTCACCATAGGGGGCCGATAGGGGCTTTTCGGCCGAAAGTCCGTATGCAGATCCGTATGCACTTTTGGTTTTCGCGGGCAGGAAGTGCCTCAATGCCTACGGGCAGTAAGGCTAAGGCCGGATTCCATCGTCATCCGTATGCAGTCGTATGCACCGTACGCAGTTCCCTTAAAAGGAAAAGGGCCGAAAAAGGTCCAACTCCCAAAAGAGGTGCATAAAGTGCATACGGCTCTTCTGATGTCCACTCAGCCCTACTCTTCATTGGCTTCTTGCTCGCGGGCAAAAAGTGCATACGGACTGCATACGGCTGCATACGAAGTGCATACGGACGCATAAAAGTGATGGAAGTGTGAAGACGGGCTTGGATCGTCCATCGGAAACCAGGCTCCACCCCGGCTTCGAAAGACCTGGATAGGGGGCCACTGGCCGCCAGTGGGTGACGGACCGTCTTACGACGCCAACCTCCGACCATCGGAGGTTGGGTCCATAAATCCCGCCGAAGGCGGTCGCTCGCCGCGGCGAATATCGGACAAAACACCCCTATCCGGACGGTTTGGGTGCATGATTGAGTCATGACCACGAAGAAGCAGATCCGGGAGTTCATCGACCGTTGGGACGGGCAGGGGCATGAGAAGCAGGAGACCCAGAAGTTCTGGCTCGACCTGATGCAGAACGTGCTCGGCATGACGAACGCCATCCACGATACGGAATTCGAGCACAAGACCGCCAGCGGCGGGTTCATCGACGTGCTGTGCCCCGACGCCCGGTTCCTGGTCGAGCAGAAGAGCGCCGGCGTCGATCTCGACAAGAAGGAACCGCGCCAGGAAGGCCAGGTCACGCCGATCGAGCAGGCTCTGCGCTACGCGGACAACCTTCCCTTCAGTCTGAAACCGTCCGTTATCTGCACATGCAACTTCCAGAGGTTCCGCTTCTACGACCTGGAGAGGGACCCCCGCGCCACCGGCTCTCCTGTAGCCGACTTCACCCTCCGGGAGCTGGGCGACCACATCGACACCCTTGCCAGTGTGTTCGATACGGGCAATAGTCGTATCGTGGCCGAGCGGCAGCTCTCCGAGAAGGCCGGCATCCTCGTAGCCAACCTCCACAACGCCATCTCCGCCCAGTACGCCGACCCCGACGCCCCGGGATCGCATCACAGCCTCGCCGTGCTCACCGTCCGGTTCGTGTTCGCGCTGTATGCCGAGGACGCCGGACTGTTCCCGCAGAGCGCGTTCAGCCGGTACGTCGATTCGTTCGACGCGGCCCACCTACGCCGTGGCGTCATCGACCTGTTCAAAACGCTTAACACCAAGGAGGCCGAGCGTGACAGGTACCTCGAACCCGAACTCGACCGGTTCCCCTACGTCAATGGCGGCCTGTTCGCCGAGGACATCGAGATACCCCAGTTCACAGACCAGATCCGCGAATCGCTGCTCACGGCCGGCGACGGCTTCAACTGGCGTAGGATCAGCCCCGTCATCTTCGGCTCGCTCATGGAAGAGACGCTGAGCCACGACCAGCGACGCAAGGGCGGCATGCACTACACCACCGTGAGGAACATCCACAAGGTCATAGACCCCCTCTTCCTCGACAACCTCAGAGCCGAACTCGACCGCATCGAAAAGGACAAGGTAAGGGAGGCCACCAGGGTCAAGCGCCTCAAGGCGTTCCAGGACAAGCTCGCGTCATTGCAGTTCCTGGATCCCGCGTGCGGGTCCGGCAATTTCCTCACCGAAACGTTCCTACGGTTGCGCGAACTGGAGAACCAGGCCATCGCGGACCGTCTTCACGGCCAGGGCTACATTGACCTCGGCGGAGAGAACAGCCTTGTGAAAGTCAGCATCGACCAGTTCCACGGCATCGAGATCAACGACTTCGCCGTGTCCGTCGCCAAGACCGCCCTGTGGATCGCGGAACAGCAGGCATTGGACGACACCGAGGACATCGCGGGCCAGACCCTCCCGCACCTGCCATTGCACGATTCCGGCAACATCATCCAGGCCAACGCCCTGCGCTGCGACTGGAACAAGCTACTGCCCGCTGACCAGTGCAACTACGTGATAGGCAACCCTCCGTTCATCGGACACCAGCAGCGCACCGAACAGATCAAGCGGGACATGGAACTCGTGTGCGGCAAGGCCGGCGGCAGCCTTGACTATGTGGCCGGCTGGTACTACAGGGCCATCGACTACCTCAAGGACAATCCGACCGCCGAATTCGCGTTCGTGTCCACGAACAGCATCACCCAGGGCCAGCAGGTCGCCCCGCTGTTCGGCCACATCAGGGAACGGGGATGGCACATCCGGTTCGCGCACCGCACGTTCATGTGGGACGCGCAGACCACCGACAACGCGAACGTGCACGTCGTCATCGTCGGCTTCAGCCGGAATAAGGAGAAGCCGGTCCTGTACTCGTATGCGGACATCAAGGCCGAGCCAGCCGAAAGCCGGCCGGAGCACGTCAACGGCTATCTGCTCGCCGCGCCCGACGTGTTCGTCACGGCCCGCAGCCAGAAGAAGGGCACGCTGTCCCCGATGCTGAACCTCGCGAACTTCGGCTCCATGCCGCTCGACAACGGCAACCTGCTGATCGAGACGCCCGAGGAGTATACGGAGGCCATGGCCGACCCGATAGCCGCCAGATACGTACATCCGATTCAAGGCGGAAAGGAACTGATTGACGGCAGGAAACGCTGGTGCCTATGGCTGGTGGACGCGGAACCGGGGGACATGCGCAAGTCGAAATTCATCGCCCAAAGAGTGACGGCATGCCGTGAATACAGGGAGAACGCCACCAAGACGGGCGACGCGTACAAAAACCGTTCGACACCGTGGCTGTTCAGAGACAACCACCAGCCGGCGCATGACTATCTCGCCATTCCGAAGGTGTCCGGCGAAAGAAGGGAGTATTTCCCCTGCAAAGTATCGGACCCCAGCGTCATCGCCTCCGATCTCCTGTTCGTCATCGAGGATCCCGAAGGGCTCAACTTCGCCATCATGGAATCGTCCATGTTTATGACATGGCTGAAAACGGTAGGCGGAAGATTGGAATCCCGTTGCCGGTTCTCCAACACCGTCGTCTGGAACAACCTTCCGCTGCCGCAGCTGTCCGACGAACTCCGCCGGGAGGTCATCAACGCGGGACGTGGAGTCATCGACGCGCGCGCCGGGCATGAGGGACAGTCGTTGGCCGACCTGTACGATCCCGACTTCATGCCGGCCGACCTGCGCAAGGCGCACCAGCGACTCGACAAGGTGGTTGATGTGGCGTTCGGCGCGAGAAAACCGTGCGCAAACAATGAGGAACGGTTGCAGGTCCTGTTCGACCGGTACGTGGAGATGACCGGGGCGGTGGAATGAAAGAGAGCCGGCAAGGCGGGTTATCGACCTTGCCGGCCCCAGAGGAAATCACGGAATGGATGATCCATGATTCGCCTCCCACCATAGCCGAACTCGGATGAATCGCCGACGCCCCCGCCCTCTCGGGACATCCCACGCATAGCCTCTCCGAAACGGACGAGGAGGCCGGACGATGGCACAGGACAGAAACGGCAACAACCACAAGGCCGCGGGGCGTCCCGACGGCGGGCAATTCGACAAAAAAGCGGGTCAGGGCTCGGACGACGACCTGGACTTCGAGGCGGCCGACACGCGCCTCTCGGCGGCGATGCCGGACATGGACGCGGAGGACCGGCGCAGGCTTATCAATGTCGTCATTGGCGGGCTCGACGAGGACGACCCCGTCGCCGTGGCCGGATACCTGGACTCGCTCGACCCGGGCGTCCGCTTCTTCATGTCCGACAAGGCGCGGGCGCTTGAGGCCCGCACGCTCGATGACCCCGACTGGTGCGACGCCCATGCCGAGGAGCTGATGGCCGCCGTGCCGGACATCGGCTCGGGCGCGCTGACCGGCGTGATCCATTATTGGCGCGCCGACGACCCGGACGCGTCCGACCGGCTGGCCGAAGCCGTCACCGACGACCCGGACATCGCCGACGAGCTCTGCTACGAGCGGGCCGCGTCCGACCGGCTGTTCCGTCAACGCAAGCCGTGGGCGAGCCGTGACCGGCTGTTGGAGAACCCGCACCTGACCGAAGCCCAGCGGTCGGCGTTGACGACGCCCATCCCCGAGTCGGGATTCACCCGCGCCAACGACCGAAAGACACTGCGCGCCATGCTCTTCGCGTCGGACGAACAGTACCGGGCGCACGTGGTGGCCCGCAACGGCGATCTTGTCCACGCCGACCCGGAGTTGGAGGACCTGGTCCGCACCGACCCGTCGGACCTGGTCCGCGGGTACCTGGGCGACGCCTGCGAGCGTTGCGGCGCGCCGTTGGAGGACGGCGGCTCCGAGTGCGCGCAATGCCATCGGACGGTGTGCGGGAACCGCAACAGCCGGTGCGCGTAAGGCATCGGAACGAGGAGGGGAACGCCCTCCTGCCAAAGGCTCAATTGCCGTAGGTTCCGGCCACGCACTGCGAGAGCACGGACACGGTCTGCTGCTTCTCGCGGGGCGTCATCGTCAGCCCCCACTTCGACTTGATCGTCGCGCGCTTGGCCATGTAGTCGCACCGGTACGCCTTGTTGTCGGGCATCCAGACGTCGGGCGCGCCCGAGTTCTGCGAGCGGTACAGAGACGTGCCGTTGGCGTCGAGCCCGGAGCCCTTCGCCATGTTCGCCGGCCCGTCGGAGGCGAGCAGCACATCCGGCGAGTTCGCGTATTGGACGCGCTTGGCCTGGTCCCAGTCTCGGGCGCCGGACTCCCACGCGTCGAGCAGGGCGACCACATGGTCGATCTGCACGGCCGAGCTGGTGTTCCGGCCGCGCCTGAATTGGACTGTCCGCCCCGTGTACGGGTCGGACAGCGTGCCCGACGTGACCTGGCACCTGGGGTTTTTGACGGCGTCCTTCAGGTCGCGGGCGAGGATGGTGTCGCGCGTGGTCGCGGACCCGCACCCGTTGGACGCCCAGCCGCCGAAGTACCTCTCCCTGTCGTAGCCGCCCGGCCGCGCCTTCGCCGTGGCTATCGTGTTCGTCGCGTCGAGCCCGGCCTGCCAGACGGCGGGGTCGGAGCCCCGGGAGCCGGTCGCGGCCTTCGTGTCCGTCTTGGGCGTGGCGTCGGACTTCGCGTCGGTCTTCGGCGTCGCCGTCATTCCGGCGTCCGTCTTCGGCGTCGTGTCCTTATGGCCGGTGAGTCCGGCGAGCAGGTCGGTGATGGACTTCGCGTCCGCGCGCCTTTGCGCCCCGTCGGGCGCCTTCGTCAGGTCGCTCGTGGACGCCGCGTGTCCGATGCCCACCTTGTCGGAGATGACGTTCCATGCGCCGGACGACACCAATACGACGATGCAGACGCAGACCAGCAGCCAGACGACCATGCCGTCAAGGAACTCGCGCCAGGGGCCGCCCTTGCCTCCCTTGCCGGCCATGTCACGCCTCCGGCAGGTAGACGGGCGCGTGCACGATCTCGAGGAGCCAGTTGATCAGCGGGTTCAGCATGCTCATGCTGATGCCCAGCACGCCAAGGAAGCCGATGACCAGCACGACGCCGACGATGGCGGACACGGCGCGCAGGGCGAAGTTGAACGCGCCCATGGTGCGTCCGAACGCGAAGCCCAGAAGCAGGCAGACGACGACCATGGCGATGACGATGCCCAGCGTGCCCGCCGAGCAGATGTTGTTCCAGAACGCGGTCCAGCCGGTTGCCGCGATGTCGGTGATGCTCATGCGGCATCGCTATGCCGGGACGCATAGCGGATGGATATGAGCATGGATTCCAAAGGCAACGGCCACAAGGCCGCGGGCAGACCCGACGGCGGACAATTCGACCGGAGGCGCGGCGCGGGGGACGACTCCGACCTCGGGGCCGAATGCGCGTACCGCACCGTCTCCGACTACGACCAGGGACGCAAGCTCGCGTCGGACGCGATCGGCAGGCGGCGAAGACGCCCCGTCGTCCTCATGTCATGCTCCCTAAGGACCGGCCGCCCCACCGTCAACCCCGCGCTCATCGCCGACAAGGCGGGTGGCGGGGTCGACGTGGTCGTGCTCGACGGCGGCGGCGAGGACGGCTTCAACTCCATCGCCAAGCCCCGCGGCCTCGGCATATGGAACGGCACCGTGCGCGCATGGCGCGCCACCGGCACCTCCTACTGGATCAAGCCCGGCTTCGACATGGTGGACTCCATCGCCGGCTGGGCCTCATGGCACGCGCCCGCCAAGGCGAAGCCCGTCGACTGGCATGCGCGCGCCGTCGGACTGCAGGCCCGCGTCGACGCGCTGGAGGCATGCGCCGGAGCCCCGAAGGCGCCCGACTACGAGGGTATGTTCGCCGACGACGACCCCCGCCTCTACGACCTGCTCGTCCGCGCCGTCTGGGCCGAGCGCGTCCCCGCCGGCGAGAAGGACTCCAAGCCCCTGCCCGACCGGTGGTCGTACGCGGACGGCCTGCTCCCCCTGCCGCCTATGGTCGGCGCGAAGGCGCTCGCCAAGGCCATGATGGAGGCGCTCACCGGACTCGACGCGGACAGCAAGGCCCGCGACCTGCATATGTTGGACAACGGCCGCGGCGGCACCGGCCCAAGGCTCGGGGAATGGGGCCATCCCATCTGGCGCAGCCGCATCGGCGCGGGCAAAGGGGCGCCCACCCTCCTGTACACGCGCGACGACCAAGGCGGCATCGTGTTCCTCCACGCCGGACATCACGACGACTGGCTTCTTTAGTCCGGGACGCATGAGGCCGGCCATGGAACGCAGGACGATCAGATACGCGAGACGCAGGGTGGCCGGACGATTGCTGGAGCCGAACAGGGCGCAAAGCCTCTGGCGCAACCGCATGGGCCGCCTCTACCTGGCCGCGCCCCACGGACGCACCGAGCTCATCCTCGGCGTCGCCGAGACGGTCCCCGCCCCGAAGGGCATGGCATGGGGACTGTACTCCAACGGGGACTGCCCATTCGAGACATGGCTCGTCGACCGGGACGGCGCGCACAGACTCTCCGTCGCCCCCGCAAGCCTCATCGACGCGTACGGCCCATGGCGGCGGTTGACATCCTCCCCACGGCTAAAGCCGGGAGATTCCCTTCACAAGCCGGACTCTGAAGGAACTTCCGACCTGCGGGAAAGGGGTTGACGCTTCATCGGGCCGCCAACGCGGCCCTCCACGTCCTAGGCGGTGCCCCCGCCCGTTTTTGTTAAAGCGCGGCTGAGAATGTTTTTGGCCGCGTTGACGTCCGCATTCGCCTCATACCCGCATTTGACGCATTTGAAGATCGCTTGGCTCTCGCGATTCTCCTTGGCGATGTGACCGCACTCATGGCAGGTCTGG
>ERZ827363.1506-NODE-1506-length-22591-cov-4.902911_pt1 | contig 22591 bp, 19 predicted proteins | sample MGYA00519776_ERZ827363 | MGnify/ENA primary metagenome ERZ827363 (study PRJEB31778, sample SAMEA3449288) | human gut metagenome | biome: human gut; feature: human-associated habitat; material: faeces | place: United Kingdom | collected 2010/2012 ...
ATAAAACCACTCCTGTGCAAGCACATCGTGGTTTCAGGCTTTTGACCCTGGCATCATATAATACAATGTTTTATCTTCGTACATGATCAATGAATGTTTTGATTTTTTCTTTGTCTTTTATACTGTTTGTCTCAACGGCACTGCTCACATCGACCGCCCACGGATGACACTGAGCAATACTTTCTGCAATGTTTTCTGTATTCAGTCCGCCGGCTAAAAACCATGGTTTCGCAAGCGGTGGAATCAGGGAACGGTCAAATGTTTTGCCGCTTCCGCCGTAAGAATCCTTCTGCCAGGTATCGAGCAGCAGATAATCGCATGGAAGCTTTTCTGCCTCCAGGATCTGCTTCGTGCTTTGTACGCGAACGGCTTTGATCAGCGGGAGGGAAGGGCATAAATTTTTTAATCTATGAATGTAATCTGCGGTTTCATCGCCGTGCAGCTGTGCAAGATCAATGATTTGTTTTTGATATAATTTGGCGATAAATTCCGATTTGGCATTGACGAAAACACCGACTGCTTTGATCTTTGGCGAAAGCTGTTTTTTTAATTCTGCTGCTTTTTTTGCATCGACCTGTCGGCTGCTTTTTGCGAAAACAAATCCGGCAAAATCGGGAAGCAGTTCATTGACATAAGAAATATCTTCTGTGCGTTTCAGACCGCAGATTTTGATCTTTGTCATAAGGCTCCTCCATTGAGGGCTGCAAGCATGGCAGCTTTGTCGGGACTTCGCATCAGTGTTTCACCGATCAGCACACCATTTACACCGGCATCTTTTAATACCTGAATATCTTTCGCTGTTTTGATCCCGCTTTCTGCCACGAAAAGTGCATTTTCCGGAGCAAGACTTCTCAGGCGGGTGCTGTTGGAGATATCTACCGTGAAATCTTTTAAGTTTCGGTTGTTTACACCGATCACTCTGGCACCGGCTTTGATTGCAGAATCCATTTCTGCCTCATCGTGGACTTCAACGAGTGCAGATAAACCGAGTCGGTCGCAGATTTCGATATAAGAGCGGATCGTTTCAGTATCAAGCAGTGCACAGATCAGAAGAACAACGCCTGCACCGAGTGTTTTCGCTTCGTAAATCTGATATTCGTCTACGGTAAAATCTTTTCGCAGAACCGGGATGGAAACTTCATCTGTAATCGCTTTTAAATATTCTTTCTTTCCAAGAAAATATTTCGGCTCTGTCAGGCAGGAGATGGCATCTGCACCGGCTGCTTCGTATTCTTTTGCAATCTGCAGATATGGAAAATCTTCTGCAATCAGACCTTTGGATGGAGAAGCTTTTTTGACTTCACAAATATAATGAATACCAGGTTCTTTCAACATTTTTTCAAATGGAAAAGTCTCATCTGCTGCAAGGGCGAGAGCTTTTTCTTTCATTTCTTCCGGGGAAACCAGCTTCTTTTCCTCGATCAGGCGAAGTCTGGTAGCTGCCGCAATCTGTTCCAAAATCATAAATTAAGCCTCCTGTGTAGCTTTGACAAATTCCTGAAGTTTTGCGTAAGCTTTTCCGCTGTCGATCATTTCTTTTGCTTTTTCAATACCTTCTGCAAGGGTGATGCCGTCGATGCCAAGATAGAGGCTCATGCCGGCATTCATCAGGATGACGTCACGCTTTGGTCCAGTTTCCTCACCGGTCAGAATACGGCGGGGAATTTCAGCGTTTTCTTTTGGTGTGCCACCGATCAGTTCGGAAAGATCGCAGCTCTTTAAACCGAACTGTTCCGGGGTAATCGTATAAGAAATGATTTCACCATTTCGGATTTCATTGACGTAAGTTTTACCGGTCAGGGTAATCTCATCCAGTCCGTCATCGCCGCAGACAGCCACGCCGCGGGTAACACCAAGATTAGAAAGAACCTGAGCCAGAGCCGGTGCAAGATCTTTGTCGTAAACACCGAGAAGCTGCATTTTGGCGGCCGCCGGATTGGACAGAGGACCTAAGATATTAAATACGGTACGAACGCCAAGTTCTTTGCGGACAGGAGCAGCGTAACGCATGGAAGAATGATAAACCGGAGCGAACATAAAGCACATATCGGTCTTCTTTAAAACGGTTTCGTTCTGCTCGGCTGTCAGATCCATTTTTGCACCAAGGTTTTCAAGTACATCGGCAGCTCCGCTTCGGCTGGAAATACTGCGGTTTCCGTGCTTTGCAACCGGAATTCCGGCAGCGGCAACAACGAAAGCAGAAGTTGTGGAAATGTTGAAAGTTCCGACTTCATCTCCGCCGGTTCCGACAATTTCCATGACATCACGTTCCGGGTGAAGTTTGACACCTTTTTCACGCATAACCGTGGCAAAAGCAGTGATCTCGTCAATGGTTTCCCCCTGCATACGCAGTGCAGTCAGAAATCCACCCATCTGAGCCTGAGTTGCGGTGCCGTCCATCATTTCGCCCATAACAGCGAGTGATTCTTCATATGTAAGATCTTTGTGGTTGATCAGTTTGTAAATAGCTTCTTTTATCATGGTAAATTTCCTCCTGTTTTTATAAATCTAAAAAATTTTCAAGAATGATGCGTCCCTGCGGTGTGAGAATGGATTCCGGATGGAACTGCAGACCATATACCGGGTACGTTTTATGCTGTACTGCCATCACTTCGCCATTTTTATCTTCACCGATCACCTGAAGAACATCCGGAACGGTTTCACGGACAGCGACCAGTGAATGATATCTGGCAGCATCCATTTCTTCGTCCAGTCCTTTGAAGATCGGACTGTTGTTATCGATGTGGATGCGGCTCTTTTTTCCGTGCATCAGCTGTTTTGCATGAGAAATGGTGCAGCCGTATACTTCGCAGATGCCCTGATGTCCGAGACACACGCCGAGGATCGGGATTTCTCCCTGAAGATGCCGCACAACCTCTTCGCAGACACCGGCATCTTTCGGATAACCAGGTCCCGGGGACAGAATGATGTGAGAAGGTGCGAGGGCACGGATTTCTTCTACGGTTATGGCATCATTTCGGATGACTTTGATATCCGGGTTGATACTTCCTGCCATTTGAACAAGATTATAAGAAAAACTATCGTAATTATCAATTAAGAGAATCATTATTCCAGCACCTCCTTTGCATTTTTCACGGCATTCATAACAGCGAGTGCTTTGTTGTAGGATTCCATATATTCATTTTCCGGAATACTGTCAGCGACAATACCGCCGCCCGCCTGAACATACACATGACCATCTTTTTTGACTGCCATGCGGATCGCGATACAAGTATCCAGGTTTCCGGTAAAATCAAGATAACCGAGTGCACCGCCGTAAATCCCACGCTGTTCACTTTCCAGTTTTTCGATGATCTCACATGCACGGATCTTTGGTGCACCGGAAAGCGTTCCGGCCGGCAGGACACTTTCAATCGCACTTAAGCCGTCGCAGTCGCTGCGGATATTGCTCTCAACCTGTGAGCAGATGTGCATGATCTTGGAATAGCGGTGGATCATCATGTATTTTGTAACCTCAACCGAATCAAAATTCGAAATTTTACCGAGGTCATTTCTGCCGAGATCGACGAGCATATTGTGTTCGGAAAGTTCTTTTTCGTCGGAAAGCAGATCCTTTTCCAGAGCCTTGTCCTCCTCCGGTGTTGTGCCTCTCGGTCTGGAACCGGCTACCGGGAATGTAGTCAGGCGGCCATTTTCCAGACGGACCAGCGTTTCCGGGGAAGTACTCATGATCTCTTCACCGTCAATGCTCAGGTACACCATGTACGGAGAAGGATTTGTGGTACGCAGTACACGGTACGGGTTGATCAGGCTGCCCTCGTAAGGAGTGGAGAACTGTCTTGAAATAACTGCCTGGAAAATATCACCATCGACGATGTATTTTTTTGTTTTTTCAACCAGCTTACAGTATTCTTCCTGAGTGACATTGCAGGTAAAATTCACTTTTGAAGAAGAAACCGGGATTTCCGGAGCCGGGGCAGTGCGGATAATATTGATGATATTTTGGATATCGGCAGCAGCTTTTCCGTAATTCTCCATCACACGGTCGGTTTTCATATTTACAATGACGCTGATCTTCTGAGTCAGATGATCGTAGGCAATGACCTTATCAAACAGCATCATATCATAATCATTGAACATGCCCTTTTTGATGTTCAGTGTCGGTTCCGCATATCCGATCATGGCATATGCGAAATATCCGACAAATCCTCCGGCAAAAGGAGGGAGTCCTGCAAGACGTGGAGCTTTGTAATCCTTCATGATCTCACGCAGAACATCGAGCGGTTTGTCCGTCTGCTTTGTTGTAACCTCATCGCCCTTTTCAATAGTTACTACGCCCTCCTTGCAGGAAACACGCATCACCGGATCGTATCCGAGAAAAGAATAGCGTCCCCATTTTTCGCCGCCCTCAATACTTTCCAGCAGGTAATATCTGTTGCTGATGCCGGACAGCTTTCTAAGAAGCGTGATCGGTGTGATAACATCTGCATAAATTTCACGGCAGACCGGAATAATATCGTAATCATTTGCAAGTTTTAAAATCTCATCACAATCTGGATACATGCGATACTCCTTTCCTTTTATAAATATATAAAAATGCCATACGAATTGCTTCGTATTTCGTACTCTCACAATTTGCTCCAATATTTGCATATCGTGGTTTCAGACTTATGACCCTAACATATTCAAGTCGAACGCACGTGAGACTTGGTGCATGATTCTGGTCAGCGAAAGCTGACATATTCTTCTCAGAATCACTGCACATCCTCGCGGAGCGTTTATCTCAGTCGGAGATTGTACTCCCACTGAGAAAGACTTGTTATTACTCACCACTTGCAGAAGTGGGAGTCTTCTCGACTGAGATAAAAAAAGCTTCTGTCCCCTCTAAAGGGACAAAAGCTATAAATTACTTCTGCGGTACCACCCAAATTGCTGCATTGCAGCCACTCTGTTATGTACATTCATACATACTCTGCTGATAACGGATCGAGCCACCGTCAGTTCCTACTCCTTATATCTTAATAAAGAAAATATACAGTTTCAGACTGCCCTCACAAGTCCATTCAGCAAAATCTTTATTACTGCAATCGCACCACCTGCAGCTCTCTGAGAATAAAACTTTCTGCTTACTTCTCTTGTTCATCGGTTTAAAGTGATAAATATTTTGTTGTTTCTGAGTATAAAACCGGAGTGGGGATTTGTCAATAGAGAAATTATATTTGTTGTTTTTTTATTTGCTCAATCTCCTCTACCGGAACCTGAAAAACTTCAGAGATTTCTTCCAGAGAATATTTTTTTGCTCTCAGCATATTTAAAATGCCGGTTTTGATACCATCTTTGTAACAGCTCCTGTATTATTGAAGAGAAAAATCATAGCACAGGAGGATGAAGATGGAACAATATGCATATATCAGGGTTTCAACAAAAGAGCAGCACATAGACAGGCAGATCATGGCATTAAAACCATATGGTATTTCACCAAAAAATATTTACTGCGATTATCAGTCAGGAAAAGACTTTAAACGTCCGGAATATCGTAAGCTGATCAGAAAATTAAAAGAAGGATAAAAGATGAAATTTTTTGATGGGGAGGGTTGACTCCCTATTGTTATAAAGTTTACTTTTGATGTTGATTTTATAAAGTGTATGTAAAAATACCATGCAGAGCATATAACAAAATAGTTGACAAACATCACATAGACAATTATAATAAACACAAAACAGAAGTAAAATATATTATATATCTATCAAACAGAAAGCAAAAATCGTATTGCTTTTCAAAACTCAATGAAAATTCAATGCCATTCGGCAGGAAAATCCAATTTAAAAAAGACCTGCGTGAAGCGGCTTGAAGAAATGAAAATTTTTCGTATACTTGAAAGTAGGAAGTATTACCTGAAATATTGTTTTAGGAAAAAACTTACATCCCGTAGCTGCTTCACGTAAAAACAAAAGAAAAGGAGAAGCCTATGGGAGAAAAAGATATTACAGAAAAGATATTGGCAGATTATAACGATGTCTTCGCAGATATTATGAATGGACTGCTTTTTGCAGGAGAACAAAGAATCCTGCCGGAGGCACTGGAAAATACGTCCATTCATTCACAGTACAAGGCGGAAGATGAAAAGGTACATGAGCTGGAGCGAGACGTAGCCAAGTACTGGAAAGAAAAGGAAGTAGAGCTTGCGATCTGCGGGATTGAGAACCAGAGTGTTGTGGAAAAAAATATGCCGTTCCGCGTGATAGGATATGACGGGACAGCGTACCGCAGTCAGTTATTGGAAGAGAGAAAAAAGATTCTTCCGGTGGTAACAATCGTATTATACTTTGGAACGGACAGACACTGGAACAGCAAGAAAAATATTAAATCTTTGATGGAAATACCGGAAGGGCTGGATAAGTTTGTAAATGACTACAGTATGCAGGTCTTTGAGATCGCATGGCTTACAGAGGAAGAAATAGAAAGATTCCAAAGTGATTTTCGAATCGTAGCAAATTTCTTTGTGAAAAAAAGAAAGAACAAAGATTATATCCCGGATGATCCGACAGAAATAAAGCATGTAGATGAAGTGTTAAAACTGTTGCAGGTAATGACAGGTGACGACCGTTATAAAGAAATGTTCAAGAAAAAGAAGGAGGTGCATAGTATGTGTGATGTGGCAGAGAGGCTGGAAAAGATGGGCATTGCGAAAGGAATTGAGCTTGGAAGGGAAGAGGAAAAGAAAGCCAGCAGAGTGGAATTTATTTTACGTGTGCTGGAAATGAAAGGAGGCGTGGATGAAAAGACGAGGAAAAGAATCGAAGAAGAACCGGATGTAGATCTTTTGGACATTTGGTTTACAAAAGCATTAAAGGCAAATACCGTTCAGGAGTTTGAACAGGTACTGGATTAAATGAACATTTCCCCTCTGCAGGAGCGACTTACGGCAGGAACTCTTGCAGAGATTTTTTATCTTAGTCGGAGAAGACTCCCACTTCTAACAGGACGCCACTGAAAAAGTGGCGTCCTAACAGTGCCAGGTAATTATGATTTGCATTTAACCGGTTCTTAAATGGGTTTCTTTCTGAATAAACTGTCACAAGAGTCCAAAAATGGGTGACGGTTTTGATGTATGATCTGCGGCTGAAAAATATCCCTGCGGAAGTATGGATGGGAATTCTGGTGCTGGCGTGTACAATTCTGCTTTTTACGAGCGGAGTAAAAAATGTACTTCCGGCTTCCGGCAGTGTGGAGAAACAGGTTATTTTGATTGATGCGGGACATGGCGGTGATGATCCGGGAAAGATTGGGATCAATCAGGCGAAAGAAAAGGATATCAATCTGGCGATTGCAAAGAAGCTAAAAGTTTGTCTGGAGAAGGCGGGATTTGAGGTTGTGATGACGCGGGAGGCGGACGAAAGTGTAAAGGGACCGGAGCAGGGAAATAAAAAGAGCACGGATATGAGAAACCGGTGTGCAAAGATCAGGGAGACAAAACCGGCGATGGCGGTCAGTGTTCATCAGAACAGTTATACGGAGGAGTATGTATCGGGACCTCAGGTTTTTTATTATACGACTTCGGCAGAGGGCAAGGAGATCGCCGGATGTATTCAGAATGTTATGAATAAAGAGCTGCAGATCGAAAGACCGCGGGAAATCAAGGCAAATGACACGTACTACATATTGAAACGGAGTGAAGCTCCGGCGGTGATCGTGGAATGCGGTTTTCTGTCGAATGAGAGGGAGGCAGCACTTTTAATTACAGATACCTATCAGCAGAAGGCAGCAGAATCAATCTGTCATGGTATTCAAAAATATTTTGCGGCAAAGATGTAAAGTATGCTTCCCAAAATATTTGATTTCAGATGAAAAAAATGGTGCGATATAACAATTGACAAAAAATTTTATTCGCCTTATAATTGTTCGATAACGAACAATCGGACGGGAGGTGAAGCGAAAATGGATTTTGGAGAAAAACGTGAAGTGGGCAGAGAAATCTTGTCATTATCCAATCTTTTATATCGAAAAATTGAGTATGATAAGAAAAAAAGTGGAATTTATGATCTACAGTATGTCCAGGGCGGGATTATAAAGTATATTAAAGAAAATCCTCAAAAGGACATTTTTCCGCGGGATATCGTGAAGCGTTTCTGCCTTACACGCTCTACTGTTGCCGGTATTTTGCAGAAGATGGAGCAGAATGACTATATTGAGATGCAGTCTTATCCCGGGGATGCGAGACTGAAGAAAATTGTCCTGACAGAAAAAGGCGATGAAGCCAGTCAGCTTGTAATACAGCATATCCAGAGAATGGAGCGTTTGCTGGTAAAGGATATGACAGCGGACGATATTGACTGTCTGTTTCAGCTGACAAAGAAGATTCGTGAGAACCTCACAGAAGATTTAAAATGTTCGATGAAAAACAAATGTTATGCAAAAAAAGATAATAAGGAGGCTAATCAATCATGATTAAGAAACTGATGAAGAGCATCCGTGAGTACAAGAAGGATTCCCTTTTATCTCCGGCGATGGTCACGCTTGAAGTAATCATGGAAGTGATCATTCCGATGTTGATGGCAAGACTGATCGACTACGGTATTCAGGCACAGAACCTGGGATATATCTGGAAGATGGGTATTCTGCTTGCTGTCACAGCGATGATCTCACTGATGTTCGGTGTGCTTTCTGGTAAATTTGCCGCACGGGCATCTGCCGGATTTGCAAAGAACCTGAGAAAGGATATGTATTACAATGTACAGAATTTTTCTTTTTCCAATATTGATAAATTTTCAACGGCAAGTATCGTAACGCGTCTGACAACGGACGTTACCAACGTGCAGAATGCATATCAGATGATCATTCGTATGGCGGTTCGTGCACCGATCATGCTGATTTTTTCTATGTTTATGGCATTTCAGGTAAATTCCGAGATGGCAGTGATTTTCCTGGCAGCAGCTCCGATCCTTGGTATCGGACTGTATTTGATCATGACACATGCACATCCAGTATTTGAAAAAGTTTTCAAAACTTACGATAAACTGAACAATGTTGTGCAGGAAAATCTTCACGGAATCCGTGTTGTGAAATCTTATGTCCGTGAGGATCATGAGATTGAGAAATTTGGAAAAATTTCCACATCAATCTATGACGATTTTACGTTTGCAGAGAAACTGATCGCATTCAATATGCCGCTGATGCAGTTCTGCATGTATGCATGTATGATTCTGATTTCCTGGTTTGGTGCAAAACTGATCGTTACAACCGGAAATGATCCGGTAAATGGTATGTCTACCGGTCAGCTGATGAGCCTTGTTTCTTATGCGATGCAGATTCTGATGAGTCTTATGATGCTGTCGATGGTATTTGTTATGATCATTATTTCCAGAGCATCTGCAGAGCGTATTGTAGAGATTCTTGATGAGAAAAGCGACCTTACAAATGGAGAATCTCCGGTAACAGAAGTAAAAGACGGTTCCGTTGTATTTGATCATGTAAGCTTCAGCTACACAGGGAAAAAGGATAAGATCTGTCTTTCTGATATTAATTTAAATATCAGATCCGGTGAGACGGTTGGTATCATCGGAGGAACCGGTTCGGCAAAGACAACGCTGGTTCAGCTGATCCCGAGACTTTATGATGTCACAGAAGGAAGCCTGAAAGTAGGCGGTCTGGACACAAGAAAATATGATCTGGAAGCTCTGCGTGATCAGGTAGCGATGGTTCTTCAGAAAAATGTGCTGTTCTCCGGAACGATCAAAGAAAACTTACGCTGGGGAAATGAAAATGCGACAGATGAACAGCTGATTCATGTCTGTCAGCTCGCCCAGGCTGACGATTTTATCCAGACATTCCCGGATAAATACGATACTTACATTGAGCAGGGCGGAAGCAATGTATCCGGCGGTCAGAAACAGAGAATCTGTATTGCAAGAGCACTTCTGAAAAAACCGAAAATCCTGATTCTGGATGACTCTACCAGTGCGGTAGATACGAAAACAGATGCGTTGATCCGAAAGGCATTCCGTGAGGAAATCCCGGATACAACGAAATTTATCATCGCACAGCGTATTTCATCGGTACAGGATGCGGACAAGATCATTGTTATGGATAAAGGCCATATTTCTGCGGTTGGCACGCATGAAGAGCTGCTTGCATCCAATGAGATCTATCAGGAGGTTTACTATTCTCAGGTGAAAGGAGGAAGCGAAGATGAGACAGCCGAATAACAAAAAAGGACCGGAAGGAATGGCAAAAGTAAATAAAGATGTTGTAAAAAGACTGATGTCTTATATCGGACATTATAAACTGCGTTTTGCTGCTGTCCTGATCTGTATCGTGGTCAATGCACTTGCCATGGTGTCCTGCTCACTGTATCTGCAGACACTGATCGACAGTTATATCACACCGCTGCTTCAGGCAGCCACACCGGACTTTGCACCGCTGTTCCGTTCCATTTTGATCATGGGATGTATTTACGCAGTGGGAATCCTTGCCTGCCTGTTTTACAACAGAACGATGGTAAGTATCGCACAGGGAACGTTAAAACGTATTCGAGACGAGATGTTCGAACATATGCAGACACTGCCGATCCGTTATTTTGATACGCATACACATGGCGATATTATGAGCCATTATACGAACGACACGGACACGCTGCGTCAGATGCTTGCACAGAGTATCCCGCAGATGTTCTCCTCTCTGATCACAATTATTTCTGTGTTTTTTGCCATGCTTTTCACAAGCTGGCAGCTTACCATTTTTGTACTCTGCTTTGTATTTATCATGCTTCAGGTGACAGGCCGTGTTGCCGGAAAGAGTGGTTATTATTTTATACGTCAGCAGAAAGCTCTTGGTGATGTAAATGGTTATATCGAAGAGATGATCAACGGACAGAAAGTTATCAAAGTATTCTGTCACGAAGAGAAAGCAAAAGAGATTTTCGACCAGAAAAACGAAGAATTATGCAAGGATGCATCCGCAGCAAACAGTTTCGCAAATATCCTGATGCCGATCATGGGTAACCTCGGAAACCTGCAGTATGTGCTGCTGGCAACAATCGGAGGCACAATGGCTCTTGGCGGTGCAGGCGGTATGACGGTCGGTACGATCGCATCTTTCCTGCAGCTGAGCAGAAGCTTTATGAATCCGATCAGTCAGATTTCAAATCAGCTGAATATGGTTGTCATGGCACTTGCCGGAGCAGAACGTATTTTTAAACTGATGGATGAAGAGCCGGAAGTTGACGAAGGATACGTTACACTGGTCAATGCAAAATATGACGAGAACGGTGAGCTGACGGAATCAAAAGAAAGAACCGGACTGTGGGCATGGAAACATCCGCATGGCGATGGAACGCTGACTTACACAAAAATGCGTGGCGAAGTGCGGTTCTATGATGTAGATTTTGGTTATAATGAAGAAAAGATCGTGCTCCACAATATCAGTCTGTATGCAGAACCGGGACAGAAAGTGGCGTTTGTAGGTTCTACCGGAGCCGGAAAAACAACGATCACAAACCTGATCAATCGTTTCTATGATCTGGCTGACGGAAAGATCCGTTACGATGACATCAATATCAACAAGATCAAAAAGGCAGACCTGAGACGTTCTCTTGGTGTGGTTCTGCAGGAAACAAACCTGTTTACCGGAACGATCATGGAAAACATCCGTTACGGAAAACTGGATGCAACGGATGAGGAAGTCTATGCAGCAGCAAAACTTGCAAATGCGGATGACTTTATCCGACTGCTTCCGAATGGTTACGATACGGTGATCACAGGAAATGGCGGAAGCCTTTCACAGGGACAGCGTCAGCTGATCGCAATCGCAAGAGCAGCGGTAGCTGATCCGCCTGTTATGATCCTGGATGAGGCTACGTCTTCGATTGATACCAGAACAGAGGCAATCGTACAGAGAGGTATGGATGCTCTGATGAAAGGACGTACCGTATTTGTTATTGCACACAGACTGTCGACAGTACGAAATTCTGATGTTATAATGGTGCTGGAGCAGGGACGTATTATTGAGAGAGGATCTCACGATAAGCTGATCGCCGAAAAAGGCAAATATTATCAGCTTTATACAGGAGCATTTGAACTGGAATGATGTGATCATGAAGAAAAGAAAGTTTAGCAGATGGATTCTGCTTCTGTGCTGCCTTTTTATTCCGGCATTTACAGCCGGGGCGAAGGCACCGCTTGGTACACCGACAAGAGAAGTGCTGCTGGATATGGCGTGGGATTGTCTGGAAGAATACAATTTCAGCTGTATCCGTACCAATGCTGTTGCAGTAAGCAAAGCAACACAAATAATGTCGGAAAAAGAAGAACAGACAGAGACGCAGCAAGTGGAAACAGAACAGACGCAGGAGGCAGAGACAGAACAACAAACGGAAGAGCAGAGCAGCGAGACATCGTTTGATGTGACGCAGTATATTTTTGTCGGAGATTCCAGGACGGTCGGCATGCATGAAACAGTCGGAGATTCCGGCTGCGTGTGGATCGGTCAGGTTTCAGCGGGATTATCCTGGTTTCAGGATACTGCCGTTGGAGAGATTGATGAGTCAGTGACGCAGGGATCTGTGATCATTATCAATATGGGAGTCAACGATCTTGGAAATGCATGGGGATATATTGATCTTCTGAAAGAGAAAATTCCTCAGTGGATGGAAAAAGGAGCCGAAGTCTACTATATGTCGGTAAATCCGGTAGAAAACCATCCGTATATTTCCAATGAGGATATTGCGAATTTTAACAATATTCTTTATAATAATCTTCCGTCAGAGACTGGTTGGATAGAGACAAATTCCTATCTGCTGGAGAGTGGATATTCCACACAGGACGGCGTACACTTTGATGCGGAAACGTATCAGAAAATATTTAATTATACAATGGAAGTGCTGTCTGGATTCGGACGACAATAAAAATGTCTGGAGGAAATGAAAATGGGTGTTTTAAGTGGTTTAAAACCGGAAAAAGTATTTTATTATTTTGAGGAGCTTTGTAAAATTCCACATGGTTCCTATCATACAAAACAGATCAGTGATTATCTGGTACAATTTGCAAAAGAACGTAACCTGGAGTGCAGTCAGGATGACAGCAACAATGTTGTGATCCGCAAAGCAGCATCCGCAGGATACGAAGATGCACCAGTCGTTATTTTGCAGGGACACTGCGATATGGTCTGCGAAAAAACAGCAGATTCCACACACGACTTTGAAAAAGATGGCCTGGATCTGATGATCGAAGGCGATTATGTTACTGCGAACGGAACAACACTTGGCGGAGACGACGGAATTGCAGTTGCATATGCACTGGCAATTCTTGATGATGATACATTGAAACATCCGGCACTGGAAGTGGTTATCACAACAGATGAGGAAGTAGGACTTCTCGGAGCAAAAGCTCTGGACTACTCACAGCTGAAAGGTAAATACCTGATCAACATGGATTCCGAAGAAGAAGGATATCTGTGGGTAAGCTGTGCAGGCGGACTTTCTGCAATCACAACGATTCCGGTCAGATATCAGGAGGTAAGCGGAGAAAAATATGAGCTGGTTATTTCCGGACTGAACGGCGGACATTCAGGAGCAGAGATTGATAAAAACAGAGCAAACTCCAACAAACTGATTGGACAGGCTTTATTTACACTGGAACAGGATATCCCGTTCTGCCTGACGGCACTGGAAGGCGGCACAAAGGACAATGCGATCACGAGACTGTCAAAAGCTGTTTTTGTTGCAGATAAAGAAGCAGAAGAAGCAATTTTTGCTGCAGCAGAGAAACTTCAGAATGACTGGAGAACGGAATATACCGGAACCGATGAAGGCATTACCGTGACTGTGAAAAAAATCGGTGAGACAACCGAAAAAGCCCTGGAGCAGGTAAGTCAGGAAAAGATTATTTTCTTTCTGGTACAGGTGCCATATGGCATCCAGAAAATGAGCGGTTCCATCGAAGGACTGGTAGAGACATCTATCAACCCTGGTATTCTGATGCTGAACGAAGAAGAATGCAAAATTGTCAGCAGTGTGCGAAGCAGCATTGACAGTGCAAAAGATGCACTGACTGCAAAGGTTTGCTACCTCAGCGAATTCCTGGGCGGAGACTGTGTGACAGAGGGCGACTACCCGGCATGGGAGTACCGCAAAGAATCCAAACTGCGTGACATTATGGTAGATTCTTACAAAGAGCTGTTTGGAGACGGACCGGAAGTAAAAGCGATCCATGCAGGTCTGGAATGTGGTCTTTTCTATGAGAAGATCGAAGGTCTGGATGCAGTTTCCTTTGGACCTACCATGAAGGATATCCATACAACAGAAGAAGTTCTTTCCATTTCTTCTACCGCACGTATGTGGGATTATCTGGTAAAAGTGCTGGAAAATATTAAGGCATAAATTATAATTGTTTTATACAGAATGAAAAATCAGGCAGAGGCAAAGGAGAAAGTCTATGAGGGATAAAGTAAGAAAACATTTTTATTTTTCCGGAGATGTGCAGATGGTAGGATTTCGTTATCAGGCGAAGTATGCCGCCGATGATCTCGGGCTGACCGGATGGGTGTGCAACCTTTATGACGGAAGGGTCGAGATGGAAGTACAGGGACGGGATTCTGATATAGACCGCCTCCTTGCCCGCCTCTATGAAGCCAGATCCATACGGATCACAGACATAGAAGCAAGGCGTATGCCGCTGCAGACAGGTGAAAAAGGATTTCGCGTAACAGGTTATTAAAGGGTGAAAGTAGCTGTAAAGATACAGAACAGCTACGGGTGAGAAAAGAAAACGTCAGGTGTTCATGCAGATTTGATAAAGATGGTTGTAAACAGACAGTCATCTGGTAATGATAAGAGTACAGGATTACTATGCAAATTGTATCCGGAAAAGAAAGGAAAATAAAAATGGATAAAAAAGAATTTGCTTTAAATCAGCATGAAAAATGGAATGGAAAAATCGAAGTGATCAGCAGAGCAAAAATTGAGACACCGGAAGATCTGGCAGTGGCCTATACACCGGGAGTTGCGGAACCTTGCCTGAAAATTGCAGAAGACGTTGATTTATCTTATAAGTATACAAGAAGAGGAAACCTGGTGGCTGTCGTAACGGACGGCACAGCAGTACTCGGACTTGGAGATATCGGACCGGAGGCAGGTATGCCGGTTATGGAAGGAAAGTGTGCTTTGTTTAAAGAATTTGGCGATGTAGATGCTTTTCCGCTTTGCATTCGCAGCAAAGATGTAGACGAGATCGTCAATACTGTGGCACTTCTTGCCGGAAGTTTCGGAGGCATCAATCTGGAAGATATTTCTGCACCGAGATGCTTTGAAATTGAAAGAAAACTAAAAGAACGCTGCGACATTCCGGTATTTCATGACGACCAGCATGGAACGGCCGTTGTAACAGCAGCAGCACTGCTGAATGCACTGAAGTTTACCGGAAGAAAAATCGAAGATATCAAAGTAGTTATGTCCGGTGCAGGAGCAGCCGGAAGTGCGATCATCAAACTGCTGATCGAGCTTGGATTGAAGAATGTTATCATGTGCGACCGCAAGGGTGCCATCTATGAAGGCAGAGAAGGTCTGAATGAAGAAAAAGCAAAGATGGCAGCGATCACCAACAGAGAAAGACAGGCAGGAAGCCTCGCTGACGTACTGAAAGGTGCAGATGTATTTATCGGAGTATCCGCACCGGGAACCGTAACGGAAGAAATGGTAAAGACCATGGCAAAAGATCCGATCCTGTTCCCTATGGCAAATCCGGTTCCGGAAATCATGCCGGATCTGGCAATGAAGGCAGGAGCAGCCGTAGTCGGTACCGGACGCAGTGACTTCCCGAATCAGATCAATAACGTACTGGCATTCCCAGGAATCTTCCGCGGTGCACTGGATGTACGTGCGAAAGATATTAATGATCCGATGAACGCAGCGGCAGCACATGCGATCGCGAACCTGATCGATGAAAGTGAACTGAGGGCAGATTACATTATTCCGGATCCATTTGATCCGAGAGTAAAAGAAGCAGTATCTGCGGCAGTTGCAAAAGCTGCAAGAGAAACAGGAACAGCAAGAATATAAAAGAACCGGAAAAAATGGTTACAGTTCTGTGATACAGAGGGCAGAAATATCTGCCTTGCATATGAGCCACAAAACGAGCATATAATCACACCAGAAAATCGAGGTCTGTGGAGGACGAGATGGATGGCAGATTATCATCGTTTTGTGGCTTATATTTATGAATATGTAAATGGAAAGAAGATGCAGAATACAGGGTTTGCAAAAATAGAACTGCGAAATGCCATTTGCCGCATCCAGATACATATTCAAAATATAAGAATGCTGGATGGAAAAACAGAAGTATTCGGAATTGTGCGACAGCCAAAAGAGAGCAGAAAAAACAATCCTATTATTCTCCTGATTGGAGAAGGGCAGACACAGGGCAGTGGATTTGACCGGCGTTTTACCGTTCCAGAAGAACCGTTTGTGGAAGAATCCTGTCGTTTTGAACAAGTCTGTGGAATCTATATCAGAAGTCAGAGCGGTAGAAACTGGATGACCGTTTTCGATGATGAGCCAATTGCGATCGAAAATCTTGGGAAACCAGAAGAAATAAAGGCAGAAACAGACGAAGAAAATGTCAAAAAGAGTGAAACAGATAAAGAAGCCGTTGAAGAAAATGAAACAGATAAAGAAAATGTTGGGATTAAGGAAAACGAAAAAAGCGAAAAATCTACAGAGTCAGAAGCTGATCAGGAATTGCAGGAAGAAAATATAAATCTGGATATAACGGAACATGCGAAAGCGGAGCCGGAAATCACAGCAGAAGAGATACAGGAAGAAATATTCTCAAAAGAAGTGGCAGAAGAAATACCAGAAAAAGTATCATTGAAAGATAGATCAGAAAAAATACCGGAAGAAACATTTCAAAAAGAAGTATCAGAAAAAATATCGCAGGAATTACAGGATGCAGTATCACAGAAGGAAAGACCAAAAGAAACAGATGAAGAAATATCACAAAAAGAAACTGCGGGAAAATCTGAAAACGAGAACGAAATCAGAAGTGCAGAAACAGAAAACAAATGTCAGGGCTGCGAGCCGGGAACGGATACCAGATGGAATCGTGCCACAGCACGTTATATACATTTTCAGCCGGTGCAGGATGAAAAGATAGAAGATGCAATTCGCATTCAGCCATCGGACTTAAAAATTCTCTGGCAGAAAGGTCTGCGGCAGGGAAGCAACAGTTTTCTGATGCATGGATATTATCAGCATCAGCATCTGATGATAGGAAAAAGTAAAGAGGGAGGCTATATTCTTGGAATCCCTGGATTTTATGGCGAAAAAAATATGGCAGAAATGTTCGGATTTCCGGAGTTTCGCAGGGCAAAAGCAGAGCGGACATCGGAAATAAAAGAACAGAGCTTTGGTTACTGGTGCAAAAATCTGATATAAGTGCTGTTGTAAAAATGTTGTAGACCGCAACATACTAACCGTTTGGCTAGTTCCGTGTAAAAAAGTTATTTGTTATAATAAAGTCAGTAAATGTAAATTTTGACATCATCTGACAAGATGGGGAAAGAGTATGAAAAACAATTACTGAGTTTTATTCTTCTCCACGTAATTCCGCATTTGGAATTGTATTTTTTAAAATTTCAATATAACGATGCAGAGATTCCGTATCCGGTGCGTGAAAACAGACATCTGGATTTCTCATGGAAGCAAGAATGTGTTCTGATTCCCGGTAAGGCTGCAGATAATAGCGGCTGCAGCCGGAAAGCCATGCTCCGATTTCTCTGAAATCTTCCTCGTCGTGCAGTTCCCTTACAACGGTTGTGCGAAATTCATAATCTATGCCGCAGGACATAATATATTCTTTTGAAAGATTGATATTTTGCAGAAGTTTCTGTGTGCCTGCAGCATCCGGCTGCAGCCCGGAAACTTTTGCATATTGTTCCGGTTGCGTTTTGATGTCCATGGCAATATAATCAAGAAGATGGTTTTCATAAAGAAAACGAAGCATTTCCGGATTTGTTCCGTTTGTATCCAATTTCACAAGATATCCAAGAGCTTTGATTTTTGATATAAAATCCGGCAGTTCGCGATACAGCGTAGGTTCACCGCCGCTGATACAGACTCCTTCGAGAATACCGCTTCTTTTTTTCAGAAAGGCAAGCACTTCTTCTTCGGAGATGGAAGGTTCATTTTCCGGCGAAAGGACAAGGTTTCCATTCTGACAGAAAGGGCATCGCAGGTTGCAGCTGCCCAGAAAAACAGAAGCAGCGAGATGCTCCGGGTAATCCAATAGAGTTAAAGTGATAAAACCATGAATATTCATAAAAACCTCCTGGAATTAAAATTGCAAAAAATCAATGTATACACAGCGATTCTGTCAGGTAAATATTAGCCAGAGATGACCGGAATCGCATGCTAAGTCTCACGTGCGTTCGACTTGAATTTGTATAAAAAATGATATTTTCAGTATACCACATTTACAGAAAGGCAAAAGAAAAATATGACAACAGACGAAAAATATATGAAGGAAGCCATCCGACAGGCGAAAAAAGCAAAAGCACTGGATGAAGTTCCGATTGGCTGCGTGATCGTTTATGAAGATAAAATTATCGCACGTGGTTACAATCGCAGAAACACCGATAAAAATACACTTTCCCATGCAGAACTCAATGCGATCAGGAAAGCAAGCAAAAAACTTGGTGACTGGAGACTGGAAGGATGTACGATGTACATTACGTTAGAACCATGCCAGATGTGTGCCGGGGCAATCGTTCAGGCGAGAGTATCCAGAGTGGTCATCGGAAGCATGAATCCGAAGGCCGGCTGCGCCGGTTCCGTTTTAAATATTTTGCAGATGGATCGCTTCAATCATCAGGTGGAACTGACAAAAGGAGTTCTTCAGGAAGAATGCAGCACCATGTTAAGTGATTTTTTTAAAGAATTGCGGGAAAAAAAGAAAGTTAAATTTACTTAGATTTTACACATATCCGCAAATTGTCTTTACATAACACCTGTATACTGCCAAATGATAAGACTTATCAATAAAAGAATCAAAATGCATTTAAAAAGAGCCTGCGAAGGCAGAGGAGAATAAAAAATATGAAGAAAATGAAAGCTTTGCAGATCATCGCTGCAGCAATGGCAGTAACAGTAGCAGCAACATCAGCACCGGTCAATGTTTTTGCATATGGAGAGACAAGTGCAAGCAGCACATTATTTTCAGATACACAGAATATTTCAGATTATACCACCTGGAAAGATACCGTTTGGAATAAAAAAGACGATCAGGGAAATCTTACCGGAGAAGGTGAATCCTATGATTCATCAAGAATTATCTTAACACCTGGTAAGACAGCAAAAGATCTGGGATTTGCATGGTACAGCCAGAAAAAGGGCGAGCCGGCAGTAAAAATCGGAAAAAAAGAAGATTTGAGCGATGCACAGGAATTTAAAGGAACGGCAACGGAGATTAATCGTTCGAATCAGAAAAATACATATAAAGCATCCAATAAAGTTACGGTTGAAGGACTTTTTGAAGAAAATACAACCTATTATTACAGTTATACCGATGATGTAAAAAATCCTGCTTGGAGCGAGGTTCAGTCCTATACAACAAAAAAGACAACAAACTTTCAGACAATTCTCGTAGGTGATCCGCAGATCGGAGCATCCGGCTCACAGGGTCAGGGAACTGCCGATGATATCAATATTGCAGTAGATACCTTTAACTGGAATAAAACTCTGGAACAGGCAAAGATCACAGCACCAAATGCAAGCTTTATTCTGTCGGCAGGAGACCAGATTGACTATGCAGGAACAGACAGTTCAGACGGAAAGAATGTCAGAGAAAGCGAATATGCAGGATTTACTTATCCGGCACTTTTGAGAATGCTCCCGCTGGCAACGACCATTGGTAATCACGAGAGCAAAGGAACCGATTATAAATATCACTACAATAATCCGAATTCAGAAGATGGACTTGGAAGCACAAACTCTGGTTCTGACTATTACTTCAGCTATGGAAACGTACTGTTTATCAGTCTGAACAGCAACAACAGAAATACCGTTGAACACAGAGAACTTCTGAAAAAAGCAGTGGAAAGCAATCCGGATGCGAAATGGAAAGTTGTTATGTTCCATCACGACATCTATGGTTCCGGTCAGCCGCACTCTGACACAGACGGAGCAAACTTAAGAGCACTGTTTGCACCGCTGATGGATGAGTTCAGTATTGATATGTGCTTAACCGGACATGATCATTCTTATGCAAGATCCTATCTGATGGCAGACGGAACAGCGATCCAGTATGATGATTCTGTAGCGATCAATCCGGAAGGAACACTTTACATTGCAGCAGGTTCTGCATCAGGAAGTAAGTTCTATAAACTGGCAACCACAAAACAGTATTACATCGCAGAGCGTTCCAACACACAGATTCCGACATTCTCAACCATTGATTTTTCGGATGAATCCATCGTTATCAAAACATACGATTACAATGGAAACAAATATGCAGATGATTATACACTCTACAAAACAGGCGAAAAGGTTTCCATGAAGGATCTGATTGCACAGGCAAAAGAAATCAAAAACGATGGTTATACAGAAGCATCCTGGAATAAACTGCAGAGCGAAATTGCAGCAGCCGAAGACCTGATGAAATATACAGCAGAGGATAAAGGTGCAGCACAGCTGGCAGCCGTATATGATAAGACGAATGATGCAGATAATGCAAATGATATGCTGAATTACTATGGCTATGCTCAGGGTGATTATAAGCGAGGCGACAGCACTGCTTTAAAAGCCGGATTCTCAACTTTACTGGACAAGACTATGGATATGCAGCTGCTCATTGCAAAGAAAAAATTTGAAAATCAGTATGACAGTCTTCTGGAAGCAAAAGTAAATCTGCAGAAAAAAGAAACAAACAATGCTGTAAATGACAATAACAACAATAATAACGGCAACAATACAGACAACAACGTAACGCCTGCTGCAACAGCAAAATTACAGCTGAAAGCAGGAAAGAAGACAGTAAAAGCAGGTTCAACCATTGCTTTAAAGAAAGGCAAAACGGTACAGCTCAGCCTGACTATCAACGGTGTTACAGGAAAGAACGTAAAATACAAAACTTCAAACAAAAAAGTTGTAAAAATTTCCAGTACAGGAAAAATGAAAGCTGTGAAAAAGAGCAAAAAGAAAGTAAAAGTAACGGCTTCCTTTGGAAAGCAGAAGATTACATTTAAAGTAAAAACAAAATAATTTTCAGACGAAACACATAAGATGTGAGGTGGCTTTCGACTTTACAGGCGGCGAGCCACAAAGCAAATGGTTGCAGAACTGAACTATATTAAAACAGAGGATTCGGAAAATGAAAAAATATTCAAATGCAATATTTGTGGTTTTCCTCATAATCTTCGCAGCGGGACTTTGGTTATTTAATTCCAATATAACCAGAGTTCCTTTGCTTTCAGATGATAATTTTTATTTTGTAAAAGCAAAAGTTGTTGAGGTTGTAGAGGATAACACAGTAAACAAAGAAGTCAATGGCGGAAGCCAGAATGTGAAAGTAGAGATCACATCAGGAAAGTATAAAGGAAAAATATGCGAAGCCAACAACATGAATGGTTATCTTTACGGAACTTATTGCAAAAAGGGAACGAATGTGATCGTGCAGCTGAGCAGTTATGGCGATGAACTGTCAGGAAGTATTTATGGCTATGACAGAGGTAATTTTATATGGCTGATCGTTGCAGTTTTAGGAGCGGCATTATTTCTGGTTGGCGGAAAACGTGGACTGAAATCTATGCTGGCACTTGTTTTTACCTTTATCTGCATTATTTACTTATACATTCCGCTGATGTACATAGGTGTCTCTCCCTTCCTGGCAGCAGTTGCAGTGGTGATCGTGGTGACGATTGTTTCGATTTATCTGATCTGCGGAAGTACAAAAAAAGGAATCTGTGCTATGACGGGAACGATATCAGGCGTACTGATCGCAGGCATATTTGCGACAGTATTTGGAAAAATAACCAGAATCACAGGTTATAACATTGAAGATATCGAAACGATGGTGTATGTGTCTCAGAACAGTAAACTTCAGATAGGCGGAGTACTGTTTTCCGGTATCCTGATTGCATCTCTTGGAGCAGTCATGGATGTTGCAGTTTCTATTTCCTCGACAATAGAAGAAATCCATAATAAAAGACCGGAGCTGACGGCGAAAGAACTGTTTAAGTCAGGGATACATGTGGGAAAAGATATGATGGGTACCATGTCAAATACACTGATCCTCGCATTTACCGGAGGAGCGATCAATACGATGATCTTAATTTATGCATACATTATGCCGTACCTTCAGGTAGTAAATATGTATTCGATCGGTATTGAAGTAATAAAAGGAATTTCAGGAACATTGGGGATTGTACTGACTGTGCCGATCGTGTCTGTGATATCGGCGAAAGTGTACAGCGGAGGTTCAGGAATGTGCAAATGAATGTTATAAAAAAATAGTTGTGTAAAATAGCACGCCATAATGATTCGAAAACAATCTCCTGACACGCTGCGTTTCCTGTTCGGTTCGCTCGTGTGTTAGCCGCCCTTCGCCTAAACTCGCCTCTTCGAGGCTCAGACAGCGGCTCTTT
>ERZ827363.1510-NODE-1510-length-22552-cov-6.210828_pt1 | contig 22552 bp, 20 predicted proteins | sample MGYA00519776_ERZ827363 | MGnify/ENA primary metagenome ERZ827363 (study PRJEB31778, sample SAMEA3449288) | human gut metagenome | biome: human gut; feature: human-associated habitat; material: faeces | place: United Kingdom | collected 2010/2012 ...
ATCGAGACCGACAACACGCACGGCACCGGCTGCACGCTCTCGTCCGCCATCGCCTGCGCGCTGGCCCAGGGCATGGATCTTGCCGACGCCGTCAACGCGGGCAAGGCATACCTGACAGGCGCTCTGGCCGCCGGCCTGAACATGGGCAAAGGTTCCGGCCCCGTCAATCACATGTGGCAGTATTAAGATTCGCAGCCCAAAACCGCCGCAAAGGGGACAGGCACCTTTGCGGTGGCTCCCACAAACATCTCGATCTGTAACAGTTAGAGCCCATTTTTCAGCCCACCTGTTATAGATTGAGACATTCAAATTCCACTGAGAAGATAGTCTTGATCTGTAACAGTAACCTCGGCTAAATCGACCCTAGATGTTACAGATCGAGACAAACGACCGATATCGACCTTAATAATCTCAATCTGTAACATCTAGCCCGTTTTCGGCCTTACAGCTGTTACAGATCAAGACAAACCAACGAAACAAGCCACCACAAGGGTACCTTTGTGGTGGCTTGGGGACGTGCTACTCACCGAGCATCTCTTTGAGCTTGGCTGCCACGGCGTGACCCAGGCTCTCGTGGCTTTCGGGCATCATATGCAGATAGTCGATATCGCCCGGCTCGGCAAACTCGGCGGCATTCAAAAAGTCGCAGCCAAACTGCTCGGCCACGTGCGCATAGTACTCGCCAAAATGCTCAGATGCCTCAACGGAATGCCCGTCAAAGTCAGTCATATACACATCGGCGATCTGCGGCTTGATCTTGATAGGAGCCATCAGCAGGATGCGCGGGCAAGGCGCAGCGTCGGTCCACGGAAACGCGCGGACGGCGCGAATCAGCGCCATGGCGCCACGGGCGATATCGGAAGCTGTCACGTTAAAGACCGTCTTGCAATCGTTAGTTCCCAGCATAATAACGATCGCATCCAGCGGCTTATGGGCCTCGAGCAGCATCGGCAGCGCGCGGATGCCGTTAAGATTGGTGTCCAGATGGCACATATCGTCGCGTACCGTCGTGCGGCCGTTGAGGCCTTCTTCAATTACATGCCAGCCCTCGCCTAAGTCACGTTGGGCCACGCCACACCAGCGCACATCCCGCGCATAGCGCACCGCGGTGCCGTCGCGCATGCCCGCCGGATCGTAACCATAGGTGTTGCTATCGCCAAAGCATAGAACGTTTTTCATCGTAAGCCCCTCGCTCGGTAAAAAGCCGACGGGAGCAGCCTCTCCCGCCGGCTCGACCTATCTGTCAGCACGTACCGATTACAGGTACTTGCGCCAATCGTCCTCGTCCTCATCATCCTCGGTAGCAGCCTGGGCCTGCTCGGCGGCGCGAGCTGCCGCAGCGCGAGCGGCAACCTGGGCATAGGACTCCTCGTTGCGCTCGGGGAAGTTTGCCAGCACGTGCTCGAATTTGGCGAAGTCCTCGTCCCAGCGCGTAGAGGGCACGGCAAAGAAGACCTGCTTGACCTTGAAGTCGCCCGATGCGAGCTCCTTGCGGAAGAGCTCGGCCACGGCCTCTGCGTCAAAGCCGTTGTTGTCGCAGCCCCAAGCGCCCAGCACGAGCTTCTCGCGACCCAGCTCGTCGCAGATGGCAAGCACAAAGCGGATGCGGTCGCGCAGGGCATCCAGCAGAGCATCGTCGCTCACGCGATACTCCTGGCGGGCGCGCTTAACGTTGGGCGCGGCGGCCACGATCACGTCGGCGTATGCATGCACGCGGTTGCGGTCGAAGCGCACCGCAGGCACCACCAGGGCGCGGTTACGATAGAGCTCGCAGTTGATGTTGCGGCGACGGTTCTCGCCGTACCACTTACGCTGCTTATCGAGAACGTTGTACAGATACGAATCGGCGCACAGCGTGGCCTCCTGGCCCAGATAACCCTGAATATAGCCACCGCCCGGGTTGGTGAACGAGGCAAAGGCGAGCACGGCCATGTCGCAGAACTGCGCATAGCCACGACCGTTGTCCAAGATGACCTGCGTGGCGGAGGCATCGAGCACGGTGACCTCGGGCAGAACCGGAGCGGGCTCCTCAGCAGGCGCGGACTCAGCTTCGGCGATTTCCTCGGCAGGCTCCTCGACGGGCTCAGGCGCTGCCTCGGTCTCGGCAGCCTCCGCGCCCTCGACGTCCTCGGCAACCTGTTCTTCGGCGGCCACAGCAGTCTGAACCTTGGCCTTCATCGCCGCGACAAAGCCAGCAGGCATACCGTCAAACTCGCGAACACCGGCAAGCGAACGCTCGATATCCTTGGCGCACGCTTCGGACACAGTTGCCACGTGACGCTCGGCGGCCTTGGCACGGGCCTCGCGCTTGGGATTGGGCTGACCCGCTCGGTTGGACCTGCGGTTACGGTTCCTGTTGTCGACGTCTGCCATACGTGGCCACCTTTCCTGTCGCTGCCGCTATCGGCTTTTCCCATCCATGATACCCCGCAGCGTACAAAAAAGACGGCCCCGAAGGACCGCCTTTCGCATCGATTTACACGTACGGCAAGCACCGCCGCAATTCGCCACTAGTCGCGACGGCCAAGGATGTTCAGGATGCGCAAGAACACGTTGATAATGTCCACGAATAGATTGGACGCCATGAGCACGGCGTTGGGCAGCGTAGGCGGCACCGTCGTGGCAACATAGGTGTCGTAGCCAATAAAGCCGGCAAACACCACGATCACGATCAGGTCGGTGATGGTCTGCGAGACACCCATGAACATCAGCACGATCTCAACCAGAATAGTGGCGAGCAGAATGCCAAAACCGATGCCATATACGCGCTGGAAAAACTTGGGGAACGTCACGCCCAAGGCGCCAAAGACAAAGGTGATGGCGGCCGTGGCGATAAAGGCAGTGTTGATGGTGGGCAGGTCGTAGTTGGCAAGGCCAAACGACGCGGTCAGGCCAAAGGTACTCGCAAAGATTACGTAGCCCACAAGGGACAGGCCCACGGACTGCTTGCTGGCGGCGGCCGACATCATGACCATGCCGACGATGGTCAAAATAAACGAGCCAAAGACCAGTGGCAGGGCGGCGCCGCTCATCATCATGCGGGCAAACGCCATGGTGCTCGTAAAGTAAGCACCGGCGCCCATGGCGCAAAAGCCCAAGAAGATCAGGGCAGACATGGCGAGATTGTACGCGCGCGGCGACATCTCCTTGGCACGGCTTGCGCCGGTCTCGACGGGGCCGTTCTGATAGCCCTGGATATCGTTCATAGGTTCGTCCTTTCAAAAGCGCCGCGACAGCGCCGTAGGTGACAAGATTCCTGTCATTGTACCCGAATGCCGTACGTCCTTACCTACGGCGCTCGCCCTCGAGCGTACGGTCGAATGCCCACACCCACCAACGCATCAGATGGGCCTGCGAGCCATCTGGTCGTTCACGCGTCTGGTCCTCCAGATACAACTCGGTCGCATGCCCGCCAAAACGCACCTTATAGGTTGCCGTACGAATGCCGTGAACCGTCAGGCCAAACCCAGTGGTCGAGACAATCTCGTCAATCGTAAAGCAACGACCGTCGACCCAGCAGACGGTGACCGGCACGACCTGTCCGCCCGCGAGGATGCGAGCCACGACGTCCACATACTGCTTGTGTACGCGCCGAGTTTTGCCGTCTGTCTGTCGATATTCCATGCCTCCTATTATCGAACGCATGTTTGCATGTTGTAAAGCGAACAGACTGTGGTTTTGGAGTGTCGGAGCAATCGCACGTGTCCGCATGGCGTGTTAGCAAAAAGAATACCCGCGGTCAACAGGACTAATATTCAATTTTAGTGCCAAAAAATCCACTTCTCACGTCAGAACTCCGTTAAGAAACCCACAGGAGGTGATACGATTTATCATGTTTTTGTAACGTGCCTGCAAACTTCGAGAAAGCCCATATATGGACGTAACGTTCTCAACCTTCCTCGGCCAACTTGTGTCGAACCCAGTCCTTGCCGTCACCGTGATCCTCGCGCTCGGCGCCATCTTCGTCAATGGATGGACCGACGCGCCCAACGCCATCGCGACCTGCGTCACTACGCGTTGCATGCCCGCCCGCGCCGCCATTCTCATGAGCGCCGCATTCAACTTCCTCGGCGTGCTCATCATGACGCACTTTAACGCGAGCGTCGCCAACACCATCTCCCATATTGTCGACTTTGGCGGAAACAGTACCATGGCGCTCGCCTGCCTGTGCGCGGCGCTGTTCTCCATCGTCGTCTACGGCGCCACAGCGTCGCGTTTTGGCATCCCCACCTCGCAAAGCCACAGCCTTATCGCCGGCCTGACCGGTGCCGCTATCGCCCTCGGCGGCGCGAGCAGCGTCAACGTCCACGAGTGGATGAAGGTCATCTACGGCCTGGCGCTCTCCATCGGCCTGGGCTTTGTCATGGGCTGGGTCCTGTGCAAGCTCGTCTCGATTCTTTTCGCCGCCGCCAACAGGCGACGTGCCAATGTCTTCTTTAAATACGCTCAGATCGCGAGCGCTGCGGCCATGAGCTTTATGCACGGCGCGCAGGATGGACAGAAGTTCATCGGCGTGCTCTTTTTAGGCGTGGCCTTTGCAAACGGCCAGACCAGCGTCGGCGATGCCGGCATCCCCATCTGGATTATGCTGCTGTGCTCGGCCACCATGGGCATCGGCACCAGCGTGGGCGGCGAGCGCATCATCAAGTCCGTTGGCCAGAGCATGGTCAAGCTCGAGAAGTACCAGGGCTTCTCCGCCGACCTGGCGGGCGCCGCAAACCTGCTGCTTGCCACGCTCACCGGCATCCCCGTGTCCTCCACACACATCAAGACCTGCGCCATCATGGGCGTCGGTGCCGTCAAGCGCCTCTCGGCCATCAACTTCGGAGTCGTCAAGGACATGATGTTCACCTGGTTCTTCACCTTCCCCGCCTGTGGACTCATCAGCTTTGTCATGGCCAAGCTGTTCATGATGTTCCTCTAATCAAACCGAACGTCCATCCGGACCGCAACACTTCGCCCACCCGTCTTCGCCTCGAAAGGACCCACCCATGGCAAAGAAACCCGATTCGTTCTACTTTGACAACTACGTCGCTTGCGCCGACCTCGCCGTCCAGGCCGCAGAGCTGCTCACCAAGATTTTTGAGAACTTCGATCCCGCGCAGATTCACGACATGCTCAATAAGATGCATGCGATTGAGCATGCGGCAGACAAGAAGCACCACGAGCTCGAAGACGCCCTGCTCACCGCCTTTATCACCCCGCTCGAGCGCGAGGATCTGGATCTGATGAGCTGCGCGCTCGACACCGTGCTCGACCGTATTGAGGGCGTCGTGCAGCGCGTCTACTTCACCAACATTCAGAGCATCCATCCCGACGCCATCGTCATCGCCCACAAGGTGACTGACGCCTGCCGCGCCATGAAAGACCTGATGGTCGAGCTTCCCAACTACCGCAAGTCCAAAACGCTGCGCGAGCTGGTCATCCAGATCAACACCATCGAGTCCGAGGCTGACGAGCTCTACATCAACGCCATGCGCAACCTGCACGTTAACGGCAAGGATCCGCTCGAGGTCATCGCTTGGCGTGACGTGTACGCCTTCCTGGAGTACTGCGCCGACTGCTGCGAGAATGTGGCCGATGTTGTGGATTCGATTGTCATGAAGAACAGTTAATTGGGGGCACGTGTCCCGGCGGCGAAGGGCCGGCCACGGTTTGCTTTCTCACTCCGGCTGCTTTGCAGAGTCATTCGAAAGTAAACCGTGGCCGGCCCTTCGCCTTACGTACCACCATTGGGAACTTTGGCTGATAGGTTTAGCGCAATGGGGGTTTGGCTGAAGGGACCTTTGGTATCCGTTCGGACACTTTGGCCCTTGATGAGCGTTTGGCTGATTGCTGCTTTGGGTACTGTTTGGGTTTCTTTGGGTTTGTTTGATTTTTAATTGTTGGAGGGCTTGTATGTCTTATTTGGATCTGGCTCGTGGTCGGTATTCTTGTCGTTCTTTTGAGGATCGGGCTGTTGAGCAGGCTGTGGTGGATGCCATTGTTGAGGCTGGGCGGATTGCTCCTTCTGCTTGTAATAATCATCCTTCTCGTGTGATGGTGTTGGATACGCCTGAGCTTCTGGAGAAGGCTGCTGCTTGTCAGCCCCGGTTTGCTCGTGATGGGTCTATCTTTGGGGCTCCGCTTGTCTTCCTTATTTGCAGCGTTACCGATGATGCTTGGGTGCGCCCGTATGACCAGATGAATTCCAGTGAAATCGATACGTCCATAGTGTGCGATCAGATGATGATGGAGGCCACCGAGCAGGGCCTGGGAACGTGCTGGGTATGCCATTTTAAGCCTGAGGTGGCACAGGAGCAGTTCAATCTGTCCAAGGGCGTCTATCCCTATCACATGCTCGTCTGTGGCTATCCTGCCGACCACATCGCCGATCCCGAGCATCGCGAGGCCCGCACCATTCCCCTCCCCGACTTCCTCCTCAAGTAGGTTTTGGGACATGCCTTAAAACCCACCCTTGACCGCTCACCCGTTCGCCGAGTTCTGCGTCACTAATGTGCAGGGCTCGGTTTTTTATGTTACACACCCCGGCACAGTCATAAAAAAGGACCCGCAAGCTGCGGGTCCTTTCGAGGCACTAAATTGTAGGCCGAATGTTAGTCCAGGTCGTCGGCAGCGAAGTTGTCGATCGGGGCGAAGGGATCGGCCACGGGGACAACCGGGTCAGCGACGGGCAGCGGCTCGGCGGGAACAGTCACCGCAGGAGAAGCGGCGGAACCGACCGGCGTGGAGGCCATGAGGTCGGCCGGGAAGGAGTTCTGGGCATCGTCCATGAAGTGCTGGATGAGCTTGAGATACTCGGCCTTGAACTCCTCACGGGAAGCCTTGAGGCGATCGATCTCCTCGAGCTCGGCCTGCTTTTCGGTCAGAGCCTGGCGGATAACCTCGCGGGCCTTGGCGTCAGCCTCGTTGCGGATACGCTCAGCGTTCTCGTTGGCATCGTTGACGATGGTCTCAGCGGTCTGCTGGGCAGCGATCAGGGCGGCGGAAATCTGGCGCTCCTGAGCGGAGAAGTCAGGGGCGGGAGCAGCCACGGGGGCGGCAGGAACGGCCTGGGCGGGGGCATCCTGAGCCTGGGCAAGCTGAGCCTGCGCATCGGCAAGCTGCTGCTCGGTAGCAGTCAGACGACCCTTAAGGTCGACGATCTTAGCGAGCATAGCGTCAACCTCGGAGGACAGCGTCTCCAAGAAGACGTCGACCTCGGCAGGATCGTAGCCACGCTTGGCCTCAGAGAAAGTCTGAGCCTGGATGTCTGCAGGGGTAATAGCCATAACAAGTCTCCTTTTTCATCGCCTCGGCGCTACACGCCCGACGTAAGTTACTAAGTCAGTTCTACACGAGTATACCTATAAGAAGCTGCAGAACCAGCCTCTGCACCAACTGCAACGCAATAATCGCAACGACCGGCGAAAAATCGATACCGCCCATCGGCGGGATGAAACGACGGAACAGGTTGAGCCACGGACCGCACACGCTATCAAGCACCGCGGCAATATCCTGAAGCAAACCACCCTGCTTCATGGGAATCCACGTCATAAAGCAGTAGACGACAATAAGCGTGGAATAGAAGTTGAACAGCGTGTTGACCAGCTGGACGATAGTGTAGATGTTGATGGGAATCTCCTCGTCTTGTCTTTACTTAAGGTAGCCGTCCGCACGAAGCTTCTTGAGATCGGAATCTTTGACCTCGCAACCGGCGGGCAGCACCATGAACACGCGGTCGCCCACCTCCTTGACCGTGGCACCCAGACCGCAGGCAAAGCCGTAAGAGAAGTCCAAGACGCGCTTGGCAACTTCGGTGCGTACGCCCACAAAAATCAGTGCGACAGGCTGCTTGGTGCGAACGCGGCGCACCACGGTCTCCACGTCGTCATAGCTCTCGGGGCGCAGGACATAGGCCGGCAGCTGCGGCGTGGCGTTGATGATATTGCTCGCATAGGCCGAGGCATCGCTCGGTGCAGGCGCGGGCGCAGCGGCGGCACGGGCGCGGGTGTTCTCGGCGTAGCTAGACGGCGTGTCATAGGCACCAGGACGATAACCGCTCGCAACACTGTCCTGCGAGCGCGAAGGCGGGTTATACGTCGTGGCATGGCGAGAGTCATCGCCGACCAGCTGACCGGAGCGCGTATACACGGCAACCGACTCAGCTTCACCGCGGCGCGTCTGACCAAGCAGGCCGTTGCTCGGCTCGTCTTGGGTGTAGAAGCCCTCGCCCGAAGCACCGCTGTAGCCGTTGCCCTGATAACTATCGTCATAGCCGTCATCGTAGCCGTAGTCGTCGTCCTGGCCATAACCCTGGTCGTAACCCTGCTGGCCGCCCAGGTGCATCTTATTTTTAATCTCGTCAAGGAAGCCCATAGTTGTGTCCTCTCGCGGTTTAGTGCAGGCGCCCCGATAATCAGTGCGCACTTCAGAGCCTTATTTTACTGCAAACTCCGGGCTAAATACTACCCTGCCCAGGCGAACGAGCGTAGAGCCCTCCTCAAGGGCAGGCTCAAAGTCCTCGCTCATGCCGCAGGAAAGCTCAGGCAGGTTCAAATCGGGATGCGCCGCCTCCAGCTCATCCCTCAGCTCACGAAGCCCCGCAAAGGTGCGGCGTGCCACATCCTTATTCCCCCGGGGCGCCATAGTCATAAGCCCCTGCACGCAAATTCCCTCAAGTTCCGCAAGCTCACCCGCGGCGGCGCGAATCTCATCGGGCGAAAAGCCTCCCTTCGACTCCTCACCACTCACATTGACCTCAATGAGCACACGCTGGGGGCCGGCGAGCTCGCCTGCCTCAATCTTGCGGACAGCACGGCTCGAGATCGCCTGTGCCAGATGCAGCGAACCCACCGAGTGAATCAGCTCGGCTGAGCCCAGCACCGCATTGATCTTATTGGTCTGCAGGTTGCCGATCATATCGAAGCGCACCTCGGGCAGCTCCGGATGCTCCGCCAGACCCGTGAGCTTGCGAACCAGCTCCTGCGGGCGGTTCTCGGCAAAATGGCGATACCCCGCCTGGATGGCGGCAACGGTCTCATCGACACCAACGGTCTTGGACACGGCAATGAGGCTCGCGGCGTCGTGGGGACGGCCCGCGCGATCGAGCGCCGCATAAAAACGTTCCAGAATCTGCTCGCGGCGAGCGCGCATCAAGTCCAAATAGTTATCCATTGCCAATCGCCTCCGCTGACAGCCAAACAAGTAGTCCCATGCTAACGCAAGAGCGCGGCCCCGCATGTGCAAGGCCGCGCTCACTTAGGTATTTACAATCTTTCGACGAACGGGGTTACTTACTCCTCGTCGTCCTCGCCATCGTCCTCATCCTCAAGATGATCGAGCAGGTAGCGAAGACCCTCGCTGACCTCGTTAACGGGCACCTTGGCAACGTAGCGTGCATCGACGGCGGGCCTCATGATAACACCCTCGCCCGAAGGCACGCGCATGCTCTCGAGCTCATCCTCATCAGTGCGGGCGATATCACCGGCAGTCATACGCTGTCCGGTCAACAGGAAGGTCAGACGGCAGGCGGCATCGATGGAAATCGAGGCGATGCGATCGAGATAGCGCGATACCATGATGGCGCGGCGCAGGTCGTCATAGTTGCTGTCGTCGTCCATAAAATCGCCCGTGTCCATGCGGTTAAAGGTGCGGAAGAACTTCTCGTAGGCGGCGTGCACTGGCTCGTCCTCGACGGCCAAGTTGCAGATGATGGACATGTCGTTGGTGACGAGCGCAGAAAGCGAAGAGCCCAGCACCTGGTAGACGGCCTCAGCCTCGGCCTCGACCGTGCCGACAAGCTCCTTGGGCAGCGAGATGTCGGCCTTGATCATATGACGCGTGGCGCGGCAAATCTGGCGAACCTTATCGGTCATGCGCTGCAGGTTAAAGTCGACGTAGATGATCGTCTGCAGCAAGCGGAAGTCGGAGGCGACCGGCGACTGCGTGGCGATCAGGTTGTAGCACACGGCCTCCAGATTGGCGCAGCGCGCGTCGATTGAGAGCGTGCGCTTCTTGGTCTTGGTGGCGAGTTTGCGGTCGTCGGTCACATAGGCCTTCACGGCATCGTGGAGGGCCAGATCGACAGCCTCATAGATGCTCAGCATCTCATGACGGGCCTCGATGAGCTGACGGGAAAACAGTTTGCGCATGGTTCACTCCAATCAGTTGGGTGCGGTCATGCCGCCCGCACAGTGAATACGCACCGGACCAGATCCGATCGGCTTGGGACTAGTCGCACCGATCAGCCAAAGCGGCCGGTGATATAGTCTTCCGTCCGCGAGTCCACCGGGCTGGTGAAGATCGCGTCGGTTTGACCATACTCGATGAGCGTGGCGGGCTCGCCGGCAACTTCCTGCAAGAAGAATGCGGTGTAGTCGCTGATACGAGCTGCCTGCTGCATTGAATGCGTGACGATGATGATCGTCATCTCGGGCGCCAACTCGGCCATCAGATCCTCGACCTTAGAGACGGACGTGGGGTCGATGGCGGAGCAGGGCTCGTCCATCAGAAGGACATCGGGTTGCACCGCAAGCACGCGCGCGATGCACAGACGCTGCTGCTGACCGCCCGAGAGCGCCAAACCATCCTTGTTGAGCTGATTGGATACCTCTTTCCAGAGGTTGGCGCGCTTGAGCGATTCTTCGACGATGTCATCGAGGTCGCTTTTGCTAGTCACGCCCTGCAGACGAGGGCCAAAGGCGACATTCTCGTAGATGGATTTAGGAAACGGGTTGGGCTGCTGAAAGATCATGCCCACGCGGCGACGGAGGTCGACCGGGTCGACACCCTCGGCATAGATATCGTTGCCGTCGAGCGTCATGGTGCCCTCGACGCGCGTGCCCTCGATCAGGTCATTCATGCGGTTGATGCAGCGCAAAAACGTCGACTTGCCGCAGCCCGAAGGGCCAATGAAGGAGGTGATGGCGTTTTTGGCGATGTTGAGGTCAAGCCCCGTCAGCGCATGAAAGTCACCGTACCAAAAGTTGAAATCCTTGGCCGTAATGGCCGCTTGCTCCAACGTGGGAGCGGACTGATAAACGGACATGGGACTCCTTAACTAGCGACGCTTGCGCGACAGGAAGCGCGCAAACAGGTTGAAGGCCAAAATGATCACCATCAGCAAGAGCGCGGTGCCGTAGGCTGCGTTCATGTTGATGCCGTCGTTGGCAAGCAGGTACAGGTGGACCGTCATGGGGCGGCCGGAATCGAGCGGCGAAATAGGTAGATTGATGGCCTGCCCCATGGTATAGAGCACCACCGCGGTCTCGCCAATGGCACGGCCGATGGCGAGAACGATGCCCGTGGCAATACGGCCAAAGGCAGAAGGAAGCACGATCTTGGAGACAACCTGCCACTTGGTGGCGCCCAGGCCATATGCGCCCCAGCGGATATAGCGCGGAACGGCGCGAATGGCCTCTTCGGTGGTACGCATGACGATGGGAAGCATCAAGAGCGCGAGTGCCAGGGCGGCCGAGACCATCGAAAGGCCCAGGCCCATGGCCTCGACAAACAAGGCGTAGCCAAACAGGCCCATAACGATGGAGGGCACCGAGGCCAAAGCGTCAGCAGCGTAGCGAATGAGCTCGACGACCTTGCCCTGCTTGGCGTACTCGGCCAGATAGACGGCTGCCAGCACAGCGATCGGCGTGCAGATAAGCATGGCGAGCGCCGTCACGTAGATGGTCGAGACAATCGTAGGCCAAATGCCGCCCTCGGCGTTGACACCCTGGGGCCAACCGAAGATAAAGTCGAGCGAAATATGCGGTAAGCCATTAACAACCACGTAGGCGATGATAGCGACCAGCACCAGCGTGGTGATGTAGGCAGCGGCACGAAACACGCCAAGCATGATCTTGTTGGACAGGTCCTTGTTGATGCGGCCCTTCTTGCCGTGGGAAAGGGCACGCTTGATGCGCCCGCGCGACGAGGTCGTATCGACCGTCGTGTCAACGGAATCGGACATAGCCTACCCCCTCTTCTTCTTGGAAATCAGACGGACGATGCCCACCAGCATGGCGGAGATGATAAACAGGACCACGCCCATGCCGAACAGCGCCGAGCGATGCAGACCCGAGGAATAGCTCATGTCGAGCGCGATCTGGCTCGTGAGCGTCGAGATGGGGCTCGCAATGCTGCCGGGAATAACCGGAGCGTTACCCACGACCATGAGCACGGCCATGGTCTCACCGATGGCACGGCCCATACCCAGCACGATGGCATCAACGATACCCAGTTTGGCGGCAGGTAGCACGACCTTATAGATGGTCTGCCACTTAGTAGCACCCATGGCATACGATGCCTCGCGAATGCCCATGGGAATGGAATTGAGGGCATCGATGGTAAGCGTCGTGATGGTAGGGACGATCATGATGGCGAGCACGAACCACGCTGTCAGCGCACCAAAACCAAGACCACCGGTCAGTTGTGCGATAAACGGGCGGATGATGATCATGCCGAAAAAGCCGTAGATGATAGAAGGGATGCCGGCCAGCAGGTCGACGGCAGGGCTGATGAGCTTGCGCACGCGCTTGCCGGCGATCTCGACCAGGTATACGGCCGTACCCACACCTAGCGGCACGCCCATGGCGAGCGCACCGACGGTCACCAGACCTGAGCCGGCAAGCAGCGACATGATGCCGTAGTGGCCCTCAGAGGGCGCCCACGTAAAGCTAAAGAAGTCCGCCAGACCGATGTCGGTAAAGACGGGCAGCGCCGAGTACGTGGTAAAGACAAAAATCAGGATGACGGTAACGACCGCCAAGAACGCGCAGGCAAAGAAGATCCACTGCAGCGCCTTCTCCTTGATATAGGTACTGCGCGATACGAGCGCCAGCTCGCGCTTCTTGGGCGTCTGAACATTCTGCTCAATCTGGGAGTTTTCCTGTGCTTCCATGCTACTCACTCCCCTTCTCGTCGTTGGTGACGGGAATAAAGCCCGCCTCGCGAATCTGCTTGTCCATCTTTTCGGACGTCACGTAGTCGATGTAATCCTGCGCCTGCTGCGAAGGCGCACCCTTCACAAAGAAGTAAAGGTCGCGTGAGATGGGATAGCCGCCGCTCGCGACCGTCTTCTCGGACGCCTCAACATGATTGACCGAGACGGCCTTGACCGAGGTCTTGGCGTTGAGGCTATCGACGAAGCCCAGCGAAATGTAGCCGATGGCCCCACGCGAACGAGATACCACGTCGCGCACCTGGCCCGTACCCGAAAGAACAGCCGAGCGGCGATCGAACGGCGTGCCATCCATCACGATGGTACGGAAGGCCTCGCGCGTACCGGACGCCTCGTCTCGGTTGATGACCTGAATCCTCAGGTCCTCGCCACCGACCTCTTTCCAATTGGTAATCTTGCCGGCGTAGATATCGCGGAGCTGCTCGGTCGAGAGGTTATCGACGGGGTTGTCGTCGTTCACGATGACCGCAATACCGTCGTGGGCAATGACGATGGGAGTCAGGCCCAGATCCTGTTCGTCGGCATTGAGTCCACGGGAGGAGCTGGCGATATCGGCCGTGCCGGCGCTGACGGCCTCGATGCCAGCGGAAGAACCCAAACCGGAAACGAGCACGTCGATGCCGGTCTCCTCCTTAAAGCCCTCGGCCGCAATCTCGGCGATAGGAAGGCAGGTCGTGGAGCCGGCAACGGTAATGGAAGAGGTAGAAGATCCCGAAGAACAGGCGCACAGCGTAAGCGTAAGCACAGCGCCGCTCAGGACCGATACGATCTTTCTCATAGCATCACGCCGATCGCAGCATGGCGCCCACAGGTGCCGTTCTCGTTACGGTAGGAATAAAAGCGGTCGTTCTGACGCACGGTCGAAAGCTGGGTATCCACGATATTATCCGCGTCGACACCGACATCTACCAGCGCCTCGCGAATGGCAGCGGAAAGATCGAGCATGCGAGAGGTACTCGCATCGATGCAAGAGAACTCGGCGGCAAAGCGATCCATGAGTTCCTGGGATACCTCATATTCGTCACCCAAGATATGGGGGCCGATATAGGCGGAAACGCCGCTCGCATCGCAACCGGCAGCATCGCAAAGCGCCTGGCACGCCTTGGCGGAAATGCGTGCAATCGTGCCCTTCCAACCGGAGTGCACCACGGCAAATCCGCCAGGGGCCACCAGCACCACGGGAACGCAGTCGGCAAAGCAGAGCAGCACGGGTACGTTATGCGCCGTACAGACGATGGCATCGCAGCCCTCGGCAATCTGCTCGCGGACGTCCTCAAGGTCATCGGCGCCGTTCGAGGTCACCGCAACGATATGGTCACCATGGACCTGATTGGGAACGAGCAGGTTGTGCTCGCACTCGGCGGCACCCATAGCCTCGAGCGCGCGACGACGATTTTCTTGAACAGCAAAGGGGTCATCGCCAACATGCGAGCCCAAGTTGAGTGAGGAGTACGCATCTTCGGAAACGCCACCGGCGCGCTCGGTGAAGGCAAAGCGAACATCGGATGTCGCGCCCTCCACCAACGTAACTCCATCATGGTCGACACGCGAAACTTTGTCCGCACGTGCTGCCATACTAAAGCCTCCTAATAACACAAGTACCGCGGCATCGCCGCTACAGCCAGCGTTTATACGGCTGTCATACTTCTCTAAAAGGATACCTGCTGCGCTGGAGGCAATCGTAAAGGGAACGTAAAGAGATTGGAGGTTCTAGTTTACAAAGTCGAAATAAAAAGGGCGCGTCCATACGGACACGCCCCTGTGCACAACAATGCAAAGAACGACTTAGAAGCTGCCGCGCTTCAGGAAGTCGGGAAGCTCGAACTGATCGTTGCCGAAGTTAGGAAGCTCGGTGCCACCGACGTTGCGGGTCGGAGCGGCCTGAGCCGGGCTGGTGGCCGGAGCGGTGCGCTGCGGCTCAGCGGAGGCAGCGGCCTTGCTCTGAGACTGCTGAGCAGCAAAGAGCTCGTCCTGACGGTTGACGTTGGAGTCGGAGAAGCCCGTAGCGATGACGGTGATACGCACCTGATCGCCCAGGGACTCGTCGACAACGGTACCGAAGATGATGTTGGCCTCGGGGTCGACGGCGTTGGCGACAACGTCGGCGGCGTCGCTGATCTCCTGGATGCCCAGGTCCTTGGAACCGGCGATGGAGAGCAGCACGCGTGTGGCACCATCGATGGAGCTCTCGAGCAGCGGGCTGGAGATGGCCTGCTGGGCTGCGTCGACGGCACGGGTATCCCCAGAAGAGGTACCGATACCCATCATGGCGGTACCGGCCTGCTTCATGATGGTCTTAACATCGGCGAAGTCCAGGTTGATGATACCGGGGACGGTGATGAGGTCGGTGATGCCCTGGGTGCCCTGGGAAAGGACGCCATCAGCAATCGCGAAGGCCTCGAGCATGGTGGTCTTCTTCTCGGCGATGTCGAGCAGCTTATCGTTAGGGATGACAATCATGGTGTCGACGCAATCGGAGAGGGTCTTAATGCCCTCCTCGGCGCTCTTCTTGCGCTTGCGGCCCTCGAAGGTGAAGGGCTTGGTCACGACGGCGACGGTCAGCGCACCGACCTCGTTCATCGCGATATCGGCAACGATGGGAGCAGCGCCGGTACCGGTGCCACCGCCCTCGCCGCAGGTGATGAACACCATGTCGGCGCCAGCAAGCGCCTCGGCAATGTCGTCGCGGGACTCATCGGCAGCCTTGCGGCCAACCTCGGGGTTGGCGCCGGCGCCCAGGCCGCGGGTAAGGTCGGTGCCGATGTGCACCTTGATATCGGCATCAGAGATCGCGAGTGCCTGAGCATCGGTGTTGATGGCAACAAACTCGACGCCGCGGATGCCCTCTTCGATCATTCGATTGACCGCGTTGGTACCGCCGCCGCCGACGCCGACCACCTTAATGACGGCAAGGTAGTTGTTGATCTCTGTCTCGTGCATGTCGGTCCTCCGAACAAAGGTTATAGCCATAGCATGGGTCGACCCCTGCGCACATTAACCTTCAGGTTGAAAGTAAATGCAAAGGTAAACCGTATTATGTTTGCACATTATGAACGTATCAGTCAAATAATTGACCGTGAAAACCAAACAAACCAGATAAACGGCGTGGTATGGCCCCTCAACAAAGTAACAACCAGCGCTACGAGGTCGGAGCATTCCTAAATGTGTAGTTGCCCGGAGAGCGCACATTGATATACGTTACGCCCTCTACCTGCGAAAGCAACTTGGTGACTACGCGTTCTTTCTTGGCGATATCGTTCGAATCGCCCAGCGACACCTCAATGCCGTTATTGAGGTTTGCCGAGATGGCTTCGACCGAAGGCGTGGAAATATCCTTGACTTGTCCCAAGAACTCGCTCGAAAAACCACGCACATAATCCAAGCCAGCCTTAACGGCCTTGGAGCTCACCGCCTGGCCGGAAACCGGAGCGACATCCGCCGAGACATCAGTCAACAGCACCGCGCCATAATGCTTAGCGAGCGCCAGCGCGGCATCGATTCCGGTCAAGGTATTTGAGCCCTGCCCTGTCGTGATGACGTTGCCCTGGTCGTCCACTTCGACCGACGTCGACAGTGGGGCGATCCAGGTGTCATCATCCCCGATGGCCCAGGCAAGGTCATCGGAGCTGATATAGGCAATTGCAATGACCTTGCGCTCCATCGGCGTAATGATGAGCGTATGTGGGAACTGACGTTGGACATCCACGCCCGAGACCCACGGGTTCTGCTTGAGGTCCTCGGTAATCTGGTCGGGATCGACGTTAAAAAGCGACGTTCCCTCGGGCAAATCGATCAGCTGGATAGCATCGTGCTTCGTCACATGCTCGCTGCCTTGAATCTGAATATCAGTGGCGGTAAACAATCCAGAGTTAATCACCACGATGGCAACGACGACGAGCACGGCCAAGACGGCCAGAACGCCGCCCACGATTTTGCCTTTGCCTGTAACGACAGAAGCGGCGTCTGATGTTTTATTTGCCATCGCCCCAAGTGAAGACAACGGGTTGACGCCTTTTTTACTCGAAGGCTTCTTGGCGGTAGCCGGCACCGATGTCAGCGAGCGCGGTTTCGATGCGCCCAGCGTGCGACCCGGACGCGGCGCTTTAGTTCCCGTCGAGGGCTTAGGAGTTGCCATGGGACGGGCAGGCTTGGCGCCCATAACAGGCTTTGACGTCACCGAGGGACGCGAGGACTTTTTTGCGGCCGGACGATTACCGAGCTGCGAGCCGACGACCGGACGACTGGTCTGTCGAGCATGCCCGACAGACTTAGAGTGCGCGACGGTATTGCGTTGAGGTTTGGCAGGCGCGCCGGAACGCCCTCCGGCGCGGCGGAAGGTGGGTTTCGATGCTCTAGAAGCCGAGGAATTTAACTTCCGGTCTGAGCTCGATGCCATACGCCTCCCTCACCTTTCCGTGCACATGTCTGATAACCGCGGCAACGTCATCGGCCGAGGCAGTTCCGTTATTAACGATAAAATTAGCGTGAACGGGCGAAACTTCCGCGCCGCCAATCGAAAAACCCTTTAATCCACAATCCTCGATAAGCTTGCCCACACTCGCATCGGGCGGGTTACGAAAGACCGACCCGCAGGATGCGCGACCCATGGGCTGCGTACGCTTGCGCCTCGTCAGGTACCGTTCCATGCGCTCGCGAATGTCGGCCTTGGGCGCCGGTTTAAGCTTGAGCACGCACTCGAGGATGATCTCATTGCGGGGAAGGCTACATTCGCGGTAGCCCCAAGTGATCTCGGACCCCGCATAATGCTTGATACCGGATGCCGGGTCAAACGTTACGACATCCTCAACCAGCGGGCCAATCCACTCGGTCCGTGTGCCGGCATTCATAGATATCGCACCGCCGACCGAACCAGGGATGCCAACGGCAAACTCAAGGCCCGAGAGGCTACGCGACAGGGCATCGTTGACCAGGCGCGCAAACATCACGCCCGCACCGACCGTCAGCGTACAACCGTCATCGGCAACAACCGTGCGCTGAAACTCACGTCCGAGCGAAATGACGGCGCCGCGATAACCGCCATCGGCAACCAGCAGATTGGAGCCCTTGCCGATGATGACCCACGGCACCTGCTCGCGATCGAGCACCGCCACGGCGCGGCGAAGGGCATGATAGCTATGGCACGTCACAAAGAGGTCGGCCTTGCCGCCGATACGATAGCTCGTATGACGCGCAAGGCGCTCGTCCTCGATCACATCCGTGTCGATCATGCCCGAGAGCGCCATGACGGCGTTAAACAGACCCATTAGACTTAAGCGTCTTTCTTGGCAGTCAGATACTCAATGAACTCGGGACCGACGGTCGTAACGTCACCGGCACCCATAGTGAGCAGCAGGTCGCCCTCGCCCACCATCTGCTCGAGCTCCTGATTGAGCTCAAGACGGCTGGAGCAGTACACGACCTCCTTGCCAGGATGCTTGGCGCGCACGGTATCGGCGAGCATCTTAGAGGTGACACCCGGGATGGGCATCTCGCCAGCCGAGAACACATCAATCAGCAGCAGTTTATCGGCATTGGCAAATGCATCGGCAAAGTCGTCGCACAGGGCCTGCAGGCGCGAATAGCGGTGCGGCTGGAACACAACGTCGACGTGCTTGTAGCCCAGCGACGAAGCGGCAGCAAGCGTCGCCTTGATCTCGGTGGGGTGATGGCCGTAATCATCGACCACGGTGATGCCATCGATATCGCCCACGTGGGTAAAGCGACGGCGGACGCCCTCAAAGCTCGAGAGCGCCTTGGCGGCGGCGTCGATGTCAAGGCCCAGGACATGGGCGACGGTGAGCACCGCCGTGGCGTTGAGCATGTTGTGGCGACCGGGATTGCTCTTGATCTCCACAGCATGCTCAGTGCCGTCCTCAAAGCGAACGATAAAGTCACTCTGGATGCCCTTGACATCCGGGTGCATGCAGACGATGTCGTTGCTCTCGGCAAAGCCGTAGGAAAGCACGTGACGGCCCGTCGACTTGGCGAGCTCGACCAGATGCGGGTCCTCACCGCAGACGATGACGGTGCCGTCCTCGCCCACCAGGCTCATGAATTTGGCGAAAGTCGCCTCGATCTCCTCGATACCCGAGTAGTGATCGAGGTGGTCGGCCTCGACGTTGGTCACGATGACCACGTTGGGGTTCAGGAACAGGAAGGAGCTGTCGGACTCGTCGGCCTCGGCGACAAAGTAGTCGCCCGAGCCGTTCTTGCCGTTCGTGTCATAGCCCTCGACGATGCCACCGATCAAGAAGCTCGGATCCAGACCCATGCGGTCGAGCATGGTGGCGCACATCGAAGACGTGGTGGTCTTGCCATGCGTGCCGGCAACAGCGACGGTGGTGTAGCCGTGGCCCAAAGCAGAGAGCATCTTGGCACGGGGCCACACGGGAATACCAAGCTCGCGAGCGCGCACGAGTTCAGGGTTGGACTCCGGAATAGCGGTGGAGACAACAACCACGTCGGGCTTGACCTCGTCGATCGTGGCGGCCTCATGGCCCACATGCACCTTCACACCAGCGCGGGTAAGCTGGCGGATATAACGTGACGTCTTAAGGTCGGAGCCGGTAACGGCATAACCGCGCTCGTGAAGAACGAGGGCGATGCCGCTCATGCCGGCGCCGCCGATACCGATAAAGTGGGCGCTCTTAAACTCGGGCGCGAAGGTTGCAGTCTGGGAATCAGCCATGTGCTCGTGTACTCCTTGCGTAAACACTGCCTGTAACCCGTTAACTGTACCGCACCTACCGCATCAGCGCGAGGGCGACCGACGATATCCCGTCTAACTAACGCAAACCCTCTACCGCATCGGCCAGAAGAGCGGCGGCCCTATCCTGAGCCAGACCACGCGCCGCCTGACGCATGGCGTCGCGCGCCGCCGCGTCATCGACCAGGTGCAGCAGTTCATCGGCAAAGGCAGAACCGTCGATATCGGCATCGGCGCAGAGCACACCGGCCCCGGCGTCGACCAGATAACGGGCATTGGTGGTTTGGTGGTCGGCCGTCGCATGCGGGTACGGCACGAGCACCGAAGGCACGGCGAGTGCAGCGATCTCGGCCACGCTCGATGCGCCCGAACGCGAGAGCACCAAATCGGCAGCAGCCAGCATATCGCCCATGTTGTCGATGTAAGGCTGGACGCGGTAATGCTTCGCCTCCTCGGGCGTCAGCGCCAAAGCGCGCTCGGTCTCCTCAAAGCCGTCGGCACCCGTCGAATGCAACACATAGAGGTTCTTGCGCGAAAGCAGCTCGTTTTTGAGCGAAGCCACACGCTCGTTGAGGTGCTGGGCGCCAAGTGAACCGCCAAAGACGAGCAGCAGCGTAGCGTCCTCGGGAACGCCAAGTGCCTTGCGGCCGCGAGCGCGATCGCCCTCGATCACCGAGCGACGTACGGGGTTGCCGGTCATGAGCACGTGGCCAGGGTCACCTTCGCGCTCAAAGACCGAACGCGCTGCCGGCACCGAGATGCACACGCGGGCGGCGTGGGAGTTCATCATCTTGTTGGCCAGGCCCGGAACAGAGTTCTGCTCATGCAGCAGATACGGAACGCCCGCGCCCTTGCACCACCCCAGCAGCGGAACCTCGACATAGGCACCAAAACCAATGGCGGCATCGGGCTTGCCGACCTTTGAGAAATGACTGGCGAGCGCACGTTTGGCCTTGTTGACACGCCACAGCGAGGTCAGCGCCGTCCAAGGACGGGAGCGGTCGAAGCCCGTGACCGTAATGGGCACAAAATCAAACCCAGCCTCGGGGACCAGACGACCCTCGAGCTTGCGCGACTGGCCCACGAACACAACGTGGTGGCCACGGTCACGCAGCTCTTCGGCCAAGGCGAGCGCGGGGTTGATGTGTCCTGCCGTGCCGCCGGCTGCAATAGCAACGGTCATTTTATCGGTCATGGTAGTCCCTTCGTACACGCGGTCCCTGGTCGTCGGTACGCAGACGCGCCGACGGGTCCGAGTTCAAATCGATTCGATTATATCCGCCGCCCGCGTTGCGAGGGCTGGGGCGCTGCGGACGACCTTGCGGAGCCATTCGCGGGCGTGGACGAGCTGCCGGCTCGGATGCAGAACCATCCAGAACGGTAAAGCCGCTACGCGAAGGTCGTTCACCGCGCACATGGGCTACGCCGGCGGTACTCTCATCCATAACGGCAAAGCTCTCGCGGCGACGGTCGTACTCATCGCGACGGGCGCTCTCGTACGAAACGCGCAGGATCAGACCGGCGAGCATAAGCGACACAATAATCGACGAACCGCCGTAGCTAATAAACGGCAACGGTTTGCCCGTCATGGGAAACACGTTGAGGATGCCCAACGCGTTAATCAAAAACTGCACCGCGAGAATGACCGCGGAGCCAGACGCCATAAGCGCGCCCCGACGATCGGTCGCCTGCTCGGCAATGCGAAACGCCGAGTAGATCAGCATCGCAAACACCAAGAAGAACAGCACGGTTCCGACAAAGCCGACTTCCTCGCCAATGATAGCCAGGATGTAGTCATTGTGCGCCTCGGGCAGATACGAGTACTTCATGGTTGAGTTGCCGATGCCACGGCCGAACAGACCGCCCGAGGCAAAGGCCATGATGGCAAGCGTGGCCTGATAGCCGTCACCATACTCGTCGGCCCAAGGGTTCAAGGCAACCTGAATACGCACCATACGGTACGGCTCTGCGACAAGCGCAATCACGATCACGAGAATGCCGAAGATTAGCACGCCGATGATAAATCTGGGGTCGAGACCCGCAAACAACGCCATGCACATGAGGGTCAACAGGATGATCAGGACAGTACCGAAATCGGGCTGGATAAAGATCAGAAAGAGCGAAATGCCCAAGTAGATGCCCATCTTGCGAAGGAATTCGTTGATGTTGCCACCGGGCGAAAAGAAACGATCAAGCATGATGGCCGAATACGCAATGGCAAATGGCTTTAAAAACTCGGAAGGCTGGAACTGAATGCCGGCGATGTTGAGCCAGCGCGTGGCGCCACGGCTGCCGCTGCCCACCAAGAACACCAGAAGCAGTAGCCCCATCATGCCGATGAGGAAGATCCTGAGCACGTCTTCCCCAAACCAACTGTCCGGCAAGATGCGCACGATGGCAACCATAGCCAGCACGCCAACTCCGGCAAACGCGGCTTGTCGAAACAGAAAAAACGTCGCCGAGCCATTCTCGTGCAGCGCCTCGACCGAAGACGCCGAGTACACCATCAGCAGGCCAAAGCACACCAAGGTAAACAGGCAGGCCATGAATATCAAACGGGGGCGCATGATACGGGCGGGAACGCCGGCAATATAGCGTTCGCTAAACGTCTGCCCGCCGCGACCGGAACGCGGTGTGCTGCGCCGCGAGGAAGCACGGTCCGAGTCGGGCCTCCTCATACCTTGTCGGGGGCTCTCCTCTCTCACCGGCAACCCCTATTCCATTTGCGATTTCGCCGCAGCGGCAAGCTGGGCCACATAGTCCTTAAACACGCGGCCGCGCTCCTCATAGCCCGAGAACTCATCGAACGAAGAGCAGGCAGGAGAAAGTAAGATCACGTCGCCACGGCTCGACAGCGAACGGGCGACGTCCACGGCATCGCGCAGGTCATCCGCCTGGGCGATATCCAC
>ERZ827363.1521-NODE-1521-length-22391-cov-3.726764_pt1 | contig 22391 bp, 16 predicted proteins | sample MGYA00519776_ERZ827363 | MGnify/ENA primary metagenome ERZ827363 (study PRJEB31778, sample SAMEA3449288) | human gut metagenome | biome: human gut; feature: human-associated habitat; material: faeces | place: United Kingdom | collected 2010/2012 ...
GCAAAATTTTTAATGACGAGCTCTTACCGCATCCGGAACAGCCGAGTAATGAAAAGCCCGCATTTGCGCTGCTAAAATTATCACCGACCAATTTATTGTGCTGTCCTTGTTTCACATCAGCTACGGTCACTTCCAACTTTGCCTGCTCATCAGCAATCGTGTAACGGTTCCGATAGGACTCTTCCAACGCCAAACGGAAAGACTGCTCCAATTCTTTATGAAACGGCAGAGGCAATCGCAGCGACCGAAGCTGGCCCACCATATAAAGCCGCGTACTGTCTGGCAGATTCGACTCACGTTCGAAGTCATATGTCAGGATAGGCTTACTATATGCTTGTAGAATTTCCTGCTCTGTGCGCGGTGGAGGCAGTGCTTCAATATAGCGGTTTCCTCTATCAGAAGGAATCATTGCATGAGTATATTTTGCATCCACAAAAAGTGTATTTTCGAAGTCAATATTTGCATATTGATTTTCCCCCATGGGAATATCGGTATATTCGTATTTTGCCTTGCTGATTTTCTCCATCATTAGCATTCACACTCCCTTAGTTAAACAGTGCCATGGCACTTTCCCAATCATTCTCGTCAATTCCAGCATCGAAATCACTTGGCTTGCCGCTCCAAGAAGTGTCTTCAAAGGTCGCAAGAGGCGTATGTGATTCTATGCTGCTTTCATTTGCTACACTTTGCTGCTCAATACGGCGATTCTTACGGATTTCCTTCGTATCATTGGTTTTATCCACGATATCTTTCGCACGCCCTTTAGCAGTATCAAGCACAGCCTTATTCAATTCTTTACGTGCCACCCGAAGCTGACGATTGTGTTCGTTCCCTGCCACATCCATCAAGTGTTTTTCTTTCCTCAGAGCTTGATATTCCGCATGAGTAAGCCCAGCATAGTCTCCATTTCCAGTCTTTTCATTATTCAATGATGCTGCAACAAGCTTACCATCTCGAAGATAATAGAGATTACTTATATCGCGCTCATCCATACGGCATTCAAATGGCACACGCTTTGTACCACTGACATACATCTTGTGAAGGAAGTCATCATCCTTATAGTTGATATAATAAAGGCCGTTGAAAGTAAGACCAACACGAGAAATGCGAGCATTAACCGGAGTAAGCAGCGAATAATAATACTGATTTTTATTTATGATTTTCTTAGGCATACCATTATTTTCTATACCGTACTCCCACAGTTTAAGCGGAATGGGCTGCACATTTCTGGAAAGCATATCCTTTGTCAAGGGATAGTTCTTCATGTAACGCTGGTTGTAGGTGATGACAAAATCCAAGAAAATCTTAGTGAAATCGTTGATATTAAGCGTGGCCTCTTGATGATGCATAGAGTCGTGCCGCTTCTCGATAAGGCCGATATTCTCCATATCAGGATTCTGCGCAGCATGCATCATATGAAAAAGCTGCTCTACACTGCCTTTCAAAGAACCTGTTCCGGCTGTAACCAGTTCACGCATAATTCCAAGCTCATTACAGATTTCCTTTACTCGCTTGCTGCGGTATTCAGCACCACGGTCGCAGCGGATGCGTTTGGGTAAATATCCTGACGGCCAGATGTTCTCCGTTATTGTCAATCCGTATTTTTTGCAATATTCCACCTTGTCATCTGCTAAATTCATAAGACAGTTGGTAAAGCCAAGAACACTGTTATTATCGAACCCGATAGATACCGCAACAATCAACCGCGTATACAAATCCAGCATGACATACACAACTGGCCGTCCGACAACTCTCTTCGGGTCATCGGCTGAAACCAATGAAAGGTCAACTTCGACCTCATCCATCTCAACGCAATCCCACGGTCCGGTAACTCCTTTGAGGTTATCGCTGAGAAGAAGGCGCTTATTATTACGCTGTTCTTGACGGCTTGTTTTTATAGCATCAATTTCTTCCGGCATAATATGTTTTTGGCAATAATATGTAAACTGGCGAAGTGTGGGCCTTAGTGAAGCTGGAAGCAGCGCTTTTGTGACACCTTCACTGGTTTTTTCTAGTGTGCTGTAATATTTCATGCAAAGAAAATCATAAGCATCCTCGTAAGTTTTTGCTCTGCCTGATTTATAGTAATCCAACGCATCATTAAAATTTTCCTTAGTATTGTCGTCAACAAGGGTTCCGAAAGACAATCCGCCGGATGTCTTTCTTCCGGGTTTTCTGCTATAGTTCCAGTCTTTTCGAGCCGAGTCAACCCTTCCATCTATAAGGCTGTACAAATCAGACCCGCTTTGTAGATAAACACGTATAATTCTCCACAGTGTCGGCCTTGACATATCCGATTCAGAAAGAATCTTCTCTAGTTCTGGCTTCGGTGACTTGCTGCTTAGTTTCAAATAGTCTGGTCCATAAGCAGCTTCTATTTTTTTGATGATACCGACGCAATAGCCAAATCTCTTTTTGACTGGTGGTGCAAGCATTCTTACATCATAAACACGCGGGGTTTCTTCTGTGACTTCTACAGCAAAAGTTTCTATGAGGGAGGCAACCACCCGAATATCATGCGAATACAAGTTCAATGTGTCGCAATCCATCTGGCATAATACAACTTGATTGCTTTTGATACAGATTATGCGATAGCGAGTAGATGTGTTTTTATCTGTCAGAATGTCACCGACATTGAATTTCGTCTCCATATTGCAATCTCCTTTTCATATATAGGCTTTAACTTTCGGATGCTTAGTATCGCGGATTCCATATCCACCGATACTTGCTTTGTTGCTATAAGATGTTTTAAAACTGAGGCATCATCATGTACAAATTTGGCATCATAAAATTCAACAACAAGACGAATATTATGATATAAAGTCATATTGATGTCACTCTTAAAAATCAACCTGAATTCGACATTCTGCTTTGTCCAATACATTTTTTCAAGAAAGAGCTTTTCCACTGTTCGCTTATTATTTAAAACCGCCTTAGAGGGTTTGAGGGAATAAGCAATTAGCCTTCCATCACGCATTGTTGCAAGCAAATCCGTAGTCATCGGATTTTTACCGGGATGCTGAATACCAAATTTCCCTGAAATTTTAAAGGTCTGCTTCAAGTCCAGTGGATACTGTTCTCGAATATCAACGACATCATCGTCCCATCGAAGAATATGCCAAAGAGCACTCTCACCTTGCGACAAAAGTTCAACTGTTCTTCCTGTTTTCCAATCAATCGGATTGGAACAGGTTCCCAAAGAGTTTACTTCTCGCGCCTGAATATAAGGCTTATAGTCCTTCTCTGTTCCTGTTCCACGGCCTTCTTGTCGTTTGCGTTGGTCGCTTATCTGTTTCACGCTGCATCACTCCTTTACGTCTCCGCGTATGTATTTTCCTCGGTCTACCGTCAGCAGCAGGCCCTGCTTCCGCATCCGAATAATGACCTGCTTCAAAGTTTCCGGTGATAAATAGTCCTTACTCTGCTCGCGCAGAGCCTCACTTGTGATGACCTCCTTAGTAGAATAGTTTTCTTTTATCCAGTTCCAAAGTGTTTCCAGCTTGGTTACAGGCTTTCCGTCCGCATTTAGGTGTGCCGCATGTTCCGGAAAGCAGTAGGTTCCCTTGCGAATCCAAACAAGAGAGCCATCATCCTTTAGAGACTGTACTATTCGTTTGATTTCCGAATAGGCTAAGGTGCTGCGCCGTGTCATATCTTCCATTGCCATTTCGGAATCAGCAGTATAGTTCTCTCTCAACCACGACAAGAACACTTCACTTTTTCTTAATTTAAGAGGTTCTACTGCTGCGGGATGTTCACAAGGCAAAATTTCCGATGGTGTTGGCCGAAGCAATTCCTGTAAAGCATAGTAGCGCTCCATGCAGATTTCCTTTTTCGTTTCGTTGTCTAACAGCAGCGCCTGATTTTGAGTTTTCATTTTTATAAATTGGTATCGCCCGCAAGACCGTTCCGAGACGATTTCAGCAAAGCGTGGTATCGGGATGTCACGGCTACATTTAGAGCAGCGCTGTCCCCGCAGGAAGTGGGCTACCTTATATTCCTGTTCTGTACCGCAACGGTTATGCCGCAGGACCACCTTTGTGTCTTTATCGGAATACTCTCCGACAAGTTCGTATTCATCGCCAACCAGTTCTTTGATTTCGCGTTTAAAGGTTTCGTTGTTCCGAATTGCAGGCTGGCAAACCCTGCAGACAGGAACCTTTAGAAATTTTGCATAGCCGGTTTCAAAGTTTCTTCCACAACTGCTGTGGCGGATTTGGGCTCGCTCGGTTTTTGGGTCGTATTTCAGCAGTTCAAAATCGCCGTAAGATTGGATTTTGGCTTGCATTTCTTCAAATGTACGAGTGGATTCGCAGATGCAGCGGGCACCATCGTATACGAAATCTCTGGCGGGTCGATGTATCGTTCTGCCGCACTTATGGCAGAGGATGATAGGCTGTTCCATTCCCTTGAATTTGCCCTCAACAGTATAATCGCCGTGGCCCGTCCAGCGAACCACCTTTTCATATTGCTGTTGTAACGACATCGCGCCATCACATACCGGGCATTGCCAGCCGTTCATAAAGCCAACCGGATTGATGCAGAAACGTGTTCCGCAGGAATGTTCAAATTCCATAATGTTGCGGTGATAAGGGCTGCAAGCAGTGTATCCCTCTGGCAATTGCAACGGAACTGTCGGCTTTTGCACTTGTTTACACGCAGAAATGAATTTGTCGGCCGTACCAAACAGAAACCAGCACAGCCTCATAAGGTCATCTATCGCAACATAATTCATGTCATACATCTGCACAAAAAGTCTACTCAGGCTGGAAACATAAACACCTGCATTTTTCAGCGCCGTATTCAATTTCGCATACTCGGATGCAGGTGCATAGAAGCCTTGGCACTTCACTTCCCGCAGAACAGCCGCCTTGGTGTTCTCGGCCGAAATATCTGGTGCTGCATCCAACAGCTCTTTTGCAAACACAGCAAAGTCTTGTTCCCACGAATTCTCTGTATTAGTACACGAAACTGACTGGGGGCTTGCTGAAAGTTCTGTACCAAATTTTCCCGTAAAACGATGTAAAATAGCGCCATGTTTATAGCAAACCTTAATGCTTGGCATCTGGTGGGCGCGATGATAGTACCAACCACCAGCAACTTCATCCTCTTTTTTGCATAGTGGGCAGAACCGAAGTTCTGAGGTGAGCGAGTTTGATGCACTCACGATGGAATTATTCGATGCTCCAAGCCGAAATGCGGTATTCAGATAATGGGTTTGCCGCGCATCGGATAAGAACGGAGCAATACCGCCATAGCAGGATGCTTTCATATAAAAGTCCCACATGGAGACACCCTGCAAATTGAGCGCTTTGTATAACGAGATAAAATCTTCCGTACCAAGCATAGCTTTAAATCTCTGCTCATTTGCAATGTCAGAATCGCAGATGAATTGTTGGGCAAATTCTTCCGTGTTGTCAAATCCGTTTGCCGAGGTCAAGCGTCTAATCCATGAAGCAGTTGTTTCATCATTCTTTGCAGCAATGATAACAGGCAAATACATATTGCAAACATTCCTTGTATCGTTGATTTTTGCGTTTTCTTTTATTATACCACAAGCAGATTTTTTATTATACTGATACATTCCATATAAATCTACACTTTTTCATCAAAAATATTGCGGTTACACGATTGATATTGTATAATCGAATTGAAAGGATGTGAAAGTTTTGGCGACCTTCTACCAGACCGAAATCGTGTACAAGTGGTATCGAAAAAGCAAAGATGATGCAGATGGGCAGGCCACTAAATACACGATTCTCGACAAAGACAAGCTGACGGATTGTCAAGAAACGATTCGCTCGATTAGTGAACTGGCGAAATGGCTGGGCCGTAAGCGTCTGCCGCCTGATGGATATACCGTTCCTTTTGATGGAGTGCGCGATAAGGCTCTGATAGCCGCTATGTTCGAGGACATCAACCGTTATCGCAATGTAAAGCGCTGTTATGCTGCACTCAAGGATGGTACGGTATACGAGGCCCTACATGAAGCTGTTGGGTGCTTTCTGCCCACCGAAACGCGAGAGGAACAGACCAAGCACTATATCGAAGATGGTGTACCTGACTTTCTTGCTGAGCGCATGGGTTATACCGATGAAGCCATCAACCTATTATTAGGAAAGTGGCCGCAATATACCAACGCCCTTGCCGCTGCTACAGTTCTTTGCTGTATGTGGAAAGACATTGAACAGCAGCATGATGAAGAACTACAAAAGAAATACGGCCTGAAAATCCGGGACTATGGAAAAGGGACGGCGGGCGTTCTGCGATGGTGGTCTAACCCGGCATCTACCGATGAAATTCGGGAACTACTGGAAGAACGACGGCAGTACATCCTAAAAAGCCTGTTCTATTACAGACGAAAGTACATGGATGATGACCCTGATGCTGAAATTCAGAGCCTAAAGCGATTCCCCGGCAGTTGGTTGAACGCCATTTCCAAAATCGAGCAAATTCGTGTGGGTCCGCAATGGCCGAGTGCAGAAGCAATGCTGGACTATGTGCTTGCAGGCCCCGATATATGCGTAAAGCGCGGCATGGATGACATTGTAAACGCGCACCTAAGCAGTGTACGCCTGCAGATAGACAGCGGTACCGACCAGCAATACCTTGTTTCTGATTCCATTGTAGATGCGATGTATGCGTACCTGTCGTGGGATTTGCAGCATGGATTGTCTTACAAGAAATGTCTCTGCTGCGACACATACTTTGTTGTTGGAAATCATGACCGAAAATACTGTGATGCCCACATGCCCCCGAATGGGCAGTATCAACGGAAACTGATTTATAAGAAGTTGGAAGAGACAGCCGCAAAGGAGGAATCCGTATGCAAGAACGAACCGTAAATGTTGGAACAGTAAGCACATTTGACCTGCACGTCCTGCGAAATGCGCTGGCGGTGTACAGCGATTACACCAAAGACGAGCTGGAATCCGGTGCGTTGAGCGCATCGGACAGAGAGTGCATTCAAGAGGAGCGGCAAGCCGCAAAAGCCCTGATTCATAAGTTTTGTAATCTTGATTAAGTAAAGCGACAGCCTCCACTTGCAGTATGGAAACCGTAAGTGGAGGCTGTTTTGTATATGTTCGACAGTTTTAACGGTTGAAGTTTGTGCTATTTTTTGAGGGCATAAAGTCTTGGAGTCCAAATTATGGGTACGGACAAATGGTAGAATGGAGATAGAAAGAAAAAGGAAGCCCTTCAAAAAACGATTGAAGTACAAATATAACGGAGGCTATATCATGAAAAAGTTCGTATCCAAGTTTTTTACTTGCCTTTTGGTTGTTGTTACTGTCGCCAGCATGATGTGCAGCAGTGCTTTTGCAACAAGTGGCGGAAAAAGCACTTGTGCCCAAAAGGGATGCCACCGTGCGCAGGATTGGGGCAGCATTTATTGCTCCTACCACCGTCCTAAGACAACCAGCTACAACTATTTCAAAAAACAGGAGGAGCGCAAAACCGCTGCTTCCAACAGTTCTTCGTCCAAGAGCAGTTACTCCAGTTCCAGCAGCAAAAAGCACTATTGCGCCAAGAGCGGCTGCTATCGTGAGCAGGACTCCGGTTCTATCTACTGTTCTTATCATCGTCCCAAGACCACTTCCTACTACTACTTCAAGAAGCAAGAAGAACACCAGAAAACCTCCAGCAGCAATTATTCTAAAACGAAGAGTTCTTCCTCGTACAGTTATACTCCCCGCAGCAATTACTCTTCTGGCAAATCGTATAGTTCCTATGATGACGGCTATGACTCCATCTATGATGATGACGATTACGATGAAGACCGCTACAATAGTGATTCCGATTACGCTGACGGCGTTGATGATGCAATGGATGAACTCGATTGGTAACAGGGAGAGCCATCATGAGTATTCCAACAATTTCATCTAACAAGAACAGCTATTACGACCTCGGCCCAATTTGCAAGTATGATATAGACATCATCTGCAAGGCACTGTCTTACTATGAGAGCTTTATATCAACAGAAGCACAGAAAGTAGAATTGGGCAGCAATGAGCGATTCTTTCTAGTATCGGAACACAACAAAGCAAAAGAACTGGCAGAGCGATACAGCAAACCATTACCCCTATACGAATAACGGAGGTACATACCATGGCAAACGATTATGGCTATTTCGGTAGTGGCAGCACTGGCTATGCACACTACAAGCAGGCATTTGACCGCAATTTTGGTGGCAGTTCCGGTGGTGGCGGTGGTGGCCGCAGACCTCCGCAGCGAAATAATGGCAATAACAATAGTGGTGGGGATAATTCCGGCTGCGGTATCCTTACCCTTATTGCAGTAGTAGTTATTGTCGCATTTATTATTCTGCTGAGTATGTAAAAAGACGTGGGTGCTGTATTATCGGCATCCACGCCATCTTTATGGTAAAACGGTAAGCAAATACTATGGTTTTGGAAACTGCACATCCGTATGAATAAACACTTGCCCTCTTACTATCAGCTTTCATATTGGTAGTTATTTATTATAGCATAAGGGTGCCGTGCTATGCTTTTACATTGCTTCGACTAAATGGTTTGACTTCTCCCACGATTTCAATCGTGGGAGAAGTCAACACAACTCTTCAATTTCGATATTGGGGGTCGCCCCATATTTTCCAAGAAGGTATCCTTTGCGTATATTTTCTGTTGTGTGAGCCGAGAAATCACGGATACCATATAGTTCCGACACGCCCTCGCTATTCTTGTCCACGAAATAGAGTTGTTCTTTTCGGAGCAATTCCATGTCCAGCAATTCGGTGTTGTGCGTTGTAAAAACAATCTGTGCGCCATTGGGGTTAGTCTTTTTGCTCTGGAACTTAGCAATGACAAATTCGACTAAGGCCGGATGCAGTTCTTTTTCTATACCATCTACCAGCAAAAGCCCACCTTTGGTCAATACAGATTCAATCGCGGGAGCAAGCGCCATCAGTTTTCTGGTGCCGTCCGATTCATCGGCAAGTTCCATCGTATAAACACTGGGTTTTCCGATTTTATCTTTGCCTTGGTGTATTGATATTGCCTTTAGATTCGTTTCCGAATCATTGGAAGTCTCTGAAAGCAATCGCATAAATTGCACCAGCTCAGCTCTGATTTCTTCCGAGGAAGCAGCTTCTTCATCAATTTGTTTACCGTTGATTTCGAATCGCATATCTTCGATACCAACATCCGCAGCCTTCGCATAATTAGAAATGGCTCTCAAAATATTGGCATCATTGGGGTATTCAAGTAACTGCCGTGGAATATCCGAGTAATCTCTTGAGAAATAAATCATTTCCCGGAACCACATCATAGCCTTAGCGCAATCCACATCATTCATTGTACAAGCAACCGAGAAGAATAACTGATTTTCTGCTACGACTTGACTAATCAGTTTTCTGCGGGCTTTCGCTTCTGTGAACGAAAATTCTTGTCCCTCTCTGGCAAAAACCAGCGTTTTTCGTCCTTTTGGCGCATGATACAATAATTCGGTATACACTTTTTTCTTTGTAGCTGAAAACGAATACCAGTACCTGATTCCATCCAGCGTATATAGGAAGGAAAATTTTGTCGGCTCAGATGCAGAATAATCATTTAATGCAAATGGTACAACAGGTATGGCTGCTTTTTCGTGCTGTGTTCTCTGCGCATTTCTAATGAACTGAACAGCAAGCCAAAAAGCTCGAATTACGTTACTTTTTCCTCCACCGTTTTTTCCATAAATGGCAGCGCTTGGCAAAATAGGCGTTCCGCCAAATGGAATAAGGACGCTCTTTAGTGTGCTTGACTTGGTTGCTTCCAGAGAAAGAATGGCTTCATCACGAAAAGACCTATAGTTCTTTACACTAAATTCAATCAGCATATTCTCACCTCTTGCGACACCTTATTTCAGAGCATTGCATACTTTTAGCATTCTATTAAAAGAGGCCCTATCAGCACGATAGAGCCTCTGTATGTGTTGTCTGCCTTTACCAGTATTATACTAAGGGCAAAAAAGACTGTCAACCGTATATTACCCAAACAATTCGTCCAGTTTCTCGCTCAGCGTGCCATCCTTTGCATAAGGCAGCGCATCGCACATACGGAAGTTATACTGCTTCCCGTTATGCTCCTCAGAGAATCCAAGAATATAGTTTGTCGCAATGCGATAGATAATTTCAGACGGGGCCAGACCATAGACCTGCTTTTCAAAGATGTGTTCCAGCCGCTCCTTGGGGTCAGGGAATGCGGCTTTCATACCCTCGCTCTGATACAGGCGCTTCACGATTTCGGTAATGTACAGACCCGATTTCATGTACAGGTCAATGAAGGTCTTGTTCGGGTCGTCAAAGCAGCCGGGATTTTCTTCTTCCAAAAGCGATACCATCTTTGCCACGGTTGCTTTCGGGGTAAAGATTTGGTTCGTGCGCTGCGGCGGAATGTAGTCGAAGATGTCCTTTTCGTTCGCCGGGTCAAAATAGTTCGCCAATTCACGCTTCAACCGCAGGAACTCTTTGATGGAATCATCAAACACGACTTCATCAAACAGCTTCCCGTCAAAGTGCTTCGTTTCGCCTGTGGCGGTATCCTTGTAATCGCCGCCATCGCGCAGGAACCGGAACTGCTCCAGTGTGATGCTTGTGACTTCCTGGAAAACTTCATCTGGGACAATTTGGTCGAAGTTAGCAAGGGTGGTATCCTCTGTGCCATAGGCCATCAGGAACGATGGAATCGTGCGGGCAAAACCGCGCAGATGGTCGCGGATGGTATCCTCCACATCGTTCTTCTTACGCTCCTCAATTTGCGTTTCGTAGCTGCGGACAGTCTCTTTGGCGGCATCCTCCACAAAACTGCTGACTGTATCATTCAAAGCAGCTTTCAGCTTTTCAGTAGCCTCAGCCTTTTTCTGGTCGAACTCCTGATTGATTTTTTCCTGTTCGTGGGGCGCAGCAGCGGCCAACTGTTCATGGCGCTCTTTTTCGATTTGGTTGGTTTCGATACGGTAGTCACCGTAAGTCCGCGCCACCAGACGGTCCGCATCCTCGCCCAGCTTCTTTTCTACGCGCTTGGCATCCGAAGCCTTGATTTCCGTGCCGTAATTGGAGGTAGCAGCGGCAACGATAGGTTTAACAGCCTGCGCCTTGAAAGCCTCTTGTAACGCTTCCAGCGCCTTATCCTTGGGCTGGTTGTCAACGGCGACTTTATCAATAGCCTGCGTGACCTGTTCACCGACAGTATCATAGATTTTATCGCCAAAAATGTCATCAGCCAAACCGATAACATAGCCCTCATCCACTTTGACATCGCCGTTTTCATCCACATGGACGCGGTCCAAATCTTCTTTCTTGACTTCCTGCTTTTTCGGCTCGTCCACGGGGGTAAACTTTGTAATAATGTCCACAACCGCCTGCGGAGCACCGAAGATGTTGGAAATGTTCTGGAACAGATAATTGGACATAAATCCGCGATTCACAACTTCTGTGGAGCGAATCTTTCGCGGAATAGAAAGCACCTTTTCGGCATCCAGCTCCACCATCTCGCCGTCTTCATCCTCACCGATGACCGGGAAGAAGTTCAACAGTTCCTTGATGTGCTTTTTGCGGGTTTCGGTATCACCGCGACCATCGGAGGTGCTGGCATACAGGTCGTTGGCGAACTCCTCAAAAATCATAAGGGTTCGTGCCGGGTCAAAGTCGAAGATGTAGGCGTTCTCCTTGCGGTAGAACTTGCCCTTGTCGCGGAACAGGCACGGATTCTGCGCACGGAACGCCGCCTGCATATACAGGGACGCGCTCTTGATGCTGCTCAGCATCAGCACAGCAGTCCATTCCGGAATCGTAACGCCCGTGGTAAGCTGACCGACAGACAGCGTAATCGTCTTGTCGTTCTGGGCGATAGCCTCGGTCACGCTGTCAAACGCTTTCTTGGCAGAATCATCATCGTTCAGCCTGCCGTCACCCACTGCCGCGACGACCTTGTAATCCTTGAAAACAGGATGGTTATTCAGCTTGCGGGCCAGAGCCTTGGCGCTGTCCACACGGTTCAGCAGCCAAAGCGTATGCTTTAATTCATCGCGTAATTCCGGCGTGGAGAACGGGAACTTAGTCTGTGTAGTCAGCGCATCAAGGAACTTATCCACAGCGCTGTCATGCACAAAGTTTCCGGCCTGATTAACTGCAAAAAACTCATTCAGGTCAAACGCCCATTCTTCTGTCTCGCCGTTGATTTCAATGCCCTGCTTCAGTTCATCCCGAACGACCTCGGACATTTGATAGGTGAACATATTAAGCTGCGGCAGATTCGCGTAGGGATTCTGCTCGCTCTTGTCACCCTGCCAATCGCGTTTTTTCTTCTGCTCGTCGGCATAGGTCCAGTTATAGATGGCATCCTCTTTGAATTTCTCACTGGCAATAGCCTTGAACGGCGTGCCGGACAGATGCAGCGTAAAGTTGCGGTCAATATGGTCGAACGCCACGTCCGTCTTGTAGGTATCTACACCCTCGTGTGCTTCGTCAATAATCAGAACATCCCAATGGATGTCATTGACCTCTTTCAGCTTTTCAAATTCACCGCCAAAGTAAATGGAGCCTTTGAGGTCCTGCAAGCTGACGAACTCGATGCACTTGTAGTCGCCGTTGTTCAGCATATCCAGATACTGCTTGCGGGTCACAACAAAAGGCTTGCCCTGCAGGGAGCCGGTATCACTGACGAACAAATACCCGGAATCGGGACCGAGAAATTTCTCATAATCGGAATACCACGAGTTTGCAATCGCAGGGCGGTTTGTCACGATAAGGACCGTGTCTGCGTCCATCTGCTTGCACAGTTCATAGGCTGTCAGCGTTTTGCCAAAGCGCGGCTTTGCGTTCCAGAGGTATTCGCCTTGGGTGTGCAGGCGGCTGTAATCCAGCGTTTTCTCTACCGCATCCTCCTGTTCCTCGCGCAGATTATACGGGGTTGCGGCGGTCAGCGATTGTAAAATACCGCGATTCGCACGGAAATCATAAAAGTGGTTGCGGGAAACAGGTCCCGTCACATGGAACCATTCGTTCTTGGGGTCGTTCTCAATGTTCAGCTTGCGCAGATAGCGGTGGAAATCTTTATCGGTAAATGTATCGCCGGAGCCATCCTCGAATGTAGCATTGCCGCGCCATTCTTCTTTGTATTCCACATCGGCAGTATGGGTCTGCTGACTCAGACGCTTGTCTACATCCTGCTCGGTGTAGCCGATTTTCGTCCAACCGTTGTGGCGGGCAATCTCAGGAGTGGTATAGGCATAAATCATCGGAACAACGCGGTCCGTTGTTTTGATGACGATTTTGGTGCTCATATTATGCCATCTCCTTTACATGAGATTCGATGAAATCGATTTCCTGCTGGGAAAGACCGTACTTCTTGTAGAGTTGCTGGTCGATGTCGTGGATGGAGGCCGACCAGTTGATGTCAGAGTTGGAGGTGAAGTCTTGGAGGGGAACATACTTCCATTTGTCAGCAGAATTATGCTGTGTAATCTTTAGCACTCCAAGTAGCGCACGGCAAAATTTAGATTTAATGTAATTCATGCATGCTTTCGCGTCCGACTCTACAATAAAGTTACCTATCGAAAGGAAAGTTTCTGTGTGCCCAATAAATGGGTGCCCTATAATTGGCGTTGATAATGTTTCGCCTAATGCACCAGACCCATTTGCTGCGGGCAATAGAACTTTATAATGCTCAAAGCTCTCAACTTTATTAAAATAATCTATCCTAAACCAACGATATTCTCGTTTTCCTTTTAGAAGGCCAAAAAATTGCGCGTAGCTTTTTCCATCATTTGGCTTGTCTACCGTGAACAAGGTGGGCATCCGCTCAAAAGAACTTGCCCCTACACGGGAATCTGTTATTTTTTCCATTTCTTGTGGACATTCAGCATATGCCTTCTTTGAAAAGCGATATAATCCACGATTTGCAATAATTTCCCCAAAAGAATTGAAATCATTTCGAGAAGAAACTTTTTTCAAAATGGTATTAAGTTCTGGATATGCAGTATACGTTTCTATTGCGCCAAAGTTTCTTGTGGCATCCCTATATGTAATAGCAACGCCGCCTTTTATCGATGTATTTGCGAACACTTTCGAGCTATCTTGTTCATGAAAAAGGACTTTCAAATGTGGGTCCCTCAGCATTTTTTGATTCCACTCTTTTGGTGTCGCCCCAGCATCAAACAAAAATCTTGCCGGATGTATCAGTTCAACCTTGTCGGAAATTTCGTATGCTGCATCAAGAAATTTATTATAAACAGGTGCCGCAAAATTCTTTTGATTCCCTGTACCTTGTTCGTCATTGTAAGGAGGATTCCCAATGGCATAATCGAACTTCATATCGTTATTTCTCTCCCTTCATTTCATTGTAAGTGATTACCCGCATTGCACGCCAATCACGGATTTTACATTCATATTTTTTGCTTTGCTTCTCGGCCTCGTCGAACAGCGTTTCCTGTTCAAAGTCACTTGCAAACAGGGATAACTGTTCGTAGTCGTCTGATACATACAGTTCCTTGCCCGGAATCGTCCCCTTCAGACCGTCCATCTGCCAGATATTCCATGCAATAATATTGGCAATCTGGTTCAGTTCCTTGGCATTCGGCTCCCGCCGCCATCGCTCCTGCATATAGTCCACATAAGTCATCAGGAGATTGATACGCGCAACCAGCAGGTTATCACCCTGATATTCGTAGCCGTAGGTTGCTTCAAAGGCCCGCTGCGTCCATTTTAGCCAGTCAGTCTCGTTATTGGTGTTCTCGTTCACAACCCGCAGCTTTCTGTCCAGAATTCCGATTCTGCTTTCAATCGGCAGTTCTTCGCCGGTAGCGGCATCATAGCGTGATACCAGATAAGGAGCCTCGCCGCAGGTGATTTCCAGCCGCCGAGAATCCACATACCGCTGCCAATCCCGTTCTTTCTCAAAGTAAACAGGTTCTTTCGTTGGCTCCCAGCGTTCACCGTTCAGCGAATTAAATATGTTCTCGCGCCCAAACCAATCGTCATCACACTTATTGTTCATGTAGCAGACGACCCAAGAAGGCGTAAAGACCTCAGCTTTGGATTTTGTTCTTGCTGCCTGTTCTTCTTGGGCTTTCAGCACTCGCGGCTGAATAAGATTTGCGTAGACACCGGAAATCAGCTCCGGCGTAATTTGATTATCCTGCCGATAACCATCGCCGTATCGTTCATAAGTATTTGTTGCCCAGATTATATTTTCACCTGTCGTCTTATCCGCCAACAGAAACCGCATTGCCGTTCTGACCGGAGAAGAATACAAGTCAATCAGTTTTCCCAGATGCGCCACCCCGTCCCGTCTCTCTTCGGTCAAGGCTTATCCTTACGGAGCATGCTCCGTAAGGGAAAAGGCGCCTTTTCCGCGCCGAGTATTTTATTTGTGTAAATTATACCATACCCTCAATTTCTTTTCTACATTTTTCGTGCTTTTTGTTGTCTGATTGTATGATATTTGGTTCTTTTCTCATTGTACGCATTTTGCAGCAATGCGCAATCCTCATTCTACGCTGTTTATTTATTGTTTTACATGTGTTATTATGTAAACATCAGGAGGACGCAGCTATGAATACTGGCCGAAATATATTATACTTCCGCCAGCAGCAGGGGCTGACCCAACAGCAGTTGGCCGATGCACTGGGCATCAATAAAATGGCTATCTCAAATTATGAGAAAGGCAAGCGACAACCGAGCATCGAAACCGTAAAGGCCATCTGTAAGGCTCTGGGCATTTCTCTTATGCAGTTCATGGCCTATTCTGAGGGTGTAGAATTGTCTGCGGGGCATTTCCAAAATACCGATTTGCTCACCGCTGCACAGAAAGAATCCATCGAGGCCTAGATACGGTATGCGGCACAGCGTTATTACGATGCCTGCCTGTGTGCCAATGCGCCGTGTGATAAATGCAGTCTGCCCATGGGAAAGATTGCACTGCCGGAGAGTTCTGCAGCAGCAGAATATATGCGTTCTGCCATTGGCCTGCCCAAAAGCGGCCCAATAGGGAATTTGACGCATATCCTTGAAAACAACGGCATTATTGTTGTACTGATATCTCCTCCCAAAAGAGGGAAATTTAGCGGATACAACGCCATCTCAAATAAAGGCTTTGCTATTATTGCCATCAGCAGCTGTTATGACGGTGTTCAGCAGCGGTATGCGCTGGTCTACGAACTGGCGTCAATGCTATTCCACGATACCGACAATGTAGATTTAGGCGATATAGTCAGCCGCTTTCTGCTTCCAACTACTGACCTACGCCGCGAAATCGGGGAAAAGCGTAAGCATCTCAGCTTTGTAGAGATACGGTATATCTGCGAGGAATATGCCATCCCTCCACAGATGGTCGCAAAACGAGCAGAACAGGAACACATCATCAGCCACAGCGCACATCAGCAGTTGTTTCGGCAAATACGAGAAATGCAGCACTTTGTTTTGCCACAGGAAAAGCCGACTCGCTTAGAACAGATGGTCCAACGGGCCCTTGCGGATGGAGAGATAAACGAGGCACGAGTAGCAGAACTGCTGAATCAATGGCAATAGAGAAGACGGGCATCGCCGCAATGGTGATGCCCATCTTTATACTTAAGTCCAAAAGACGGTTCAGTTTTTACGTATATAGCAGTCCATTGGTGAAATAGTAACATGTGTATGATAAAAATGTTGTACAAAGTAGCGATTAAGCAGTATAATAAATATAAATACCACATCATTATTTCTGGCTAATTACTTTGTGTAAAAGGAGGTTTCCCAGCATGAATCCATTCAACCCCTTGAGTATTGTACAATCAACTTTCGAGAGCGATGATGTTCAGCACGAATTAAAAGAACTTGTTGAAATCATTCGCGCTTATGATATTTATGATTTTCTTCGGAGACTTTCCGCTTTAAATTTGCAAAAAGAGAATCAAAATCGCGCAGTTTTATTGGATGCACTGCAAAGCGCCATTTTATATAATGATGAAACCTATTACACATCTTCTGCAAAAATGAGTGCGAGTAAGTTTTCATCTATCATTAAAAAATTAGACTCCATATCGTTAGTCCATGCCATTGACCCAAACGAAAATGTATTTACGCAAAATGTGATGCTGTATGATAACTATACCGTTTTTAATGGGATAGATTCTTACCCTGCATATAGGCTACAGATGCTCTGTGAAATCTTTTTCGGATTCAAAAATTCTTTTCCCTTGGAGTACATAAAGAAAGTATACTTCCTATTTTCTGCTATGCTAAAAATATCGACCCACATCGCAAAAAGTATTGGCATTTCTTCTGAACCACCTATTATTGAAACGGCATCAACAAAAGTTCCAAGCAATGAAACGCTCTCTTATCATTCAAAACTCATTTCTATTTCGCGTAATAATATGCTCCGTATGTTAAATAATGATGTGGATATGCTTGATATAATAGCCATACCATTTGGAACCCATGCTTGGGGTAGCATAGATACACGCCCGTTCTACACAAAGCCCTTTTTGTATGATGCTGGAAGTGATTCCTATATTTTACTCAATGTTGCACTCCTGCCAGAGTTCATGTCCTTTATGACATTAAAAATTGCTGACACATTTAAAATTAAAGATGCTGTTGTAGATATGTACAACAGCAGAATTTGGTATGATTGTAAAAAATCTCTTGCAAAATTGGGACATAGAAAAATCAAGGAATCCTCATTACATATTGAACTGTTAGACACCAATTACTATAAAGAAATTTTGCTGAATGTATTTAACAATCAATTGATGGTAGTATCTTTTATATGTGATGATGCGTTGGATTACAGTGCCGACAATATGCACGACACATATGCTCCCTCTAAATACACTAATACCATAACAAAACGCGAAGACTATTTTGCCAAGAAATTTAAAGACAATCATATCCTCCCACAGAATGTATTTCACCTTGTTATCCTTAATGGAATAGGTCGGGCTGTATCATGTTCTCTGAAGAATGTATTTTCTGATTATGGTATAGTTCATTTGAACCCTTTTGAATTGCATTGCATAAGTATAAACGAGATGAAACACACAGGCTTTTTGCCACGTTACTTTGTTGCGAAAAGTTCCGTTAAAACGCTAACCAGTGGTCTGTTCAGCGAATTAAATTGCATTACAATTTATACAGACAACCAATATAGTTTTTATTTAAGTGATGATGCAAGTCCCGATAATCCCCTTATGCTAATTACTCCGGGAGATGCGCCTTATTACATTGGAAAGGCACTTTTGGCCGAAGATGCTATTCTTATTAAATCCTATGACGATAAAACGAAAATTCCTGTTGTTCTTTCTGATGTAAAACGCAAGATTTATTTTGATGAGAATTTTGCCACGAAAAATGTGCTTTCTTTTTGTATCAGATTTAGCGATGTAATAATTTGGCTGACCTCTGATGTCAATTTTATATCTGATGTACCTGATGTCAATGTTATTCAAAGCTTAATGGATATGACTTCTTATTGGCTATCTGAATCGAGAGAAATCATTGAACACATGGACTTAATGTACGGCATTTATCACTTTTCTCTATGCTTTGAGAAAAATTCAACGACAGGAAATAATGCAAAAACATTAGATGAATATCTTACTATTTCTGGTGGCCCCACACACTATACCGTCACTTTCTCTGAACTTTCCCTTATACCTTTTAATTGTGAAACAAATCGTGTAGAGAAAGAATATATCACGTTGTTTCTTGATTATTTATCTAAAACAAGTTCTATTGCGATTACTTATAATAGCATTATTGAGCGTATTTTTTCTCCGTCTTACAAGAAAAAAATTGTTTCTTTCGATATCCAGAGAGAAAAATATCTTACGCCCGTTTTATTTCCTCAGAACACTGCCATCCGACCAGAAGATGAGGACCGCCTTTCTAGTCTTATTGGACAACAAGCTGTTGAAAGTCACCGCTGGAATTATGGCCCTGTATCCAATTCAGATGGCGAAGACATCGTTTTTTTCTGTGTAAACACCTTATATGATATGCTGAAACGTGAAGTCTCTGAATGGTCTCCTGTTGGTCTTCTCGAAAAAATATATAGTGATTTAGAAGAGGTCATCAGTTCGGAATATTCTCAATATGACCGCTACCGCTACGATGTCACCTGTTACCCGGAAAAAGAGGACGAATATCTAAAACAGCTAAATGATGTCAACCGCCTTTCGATGGCGCTTAAGTTCCTAGCAGAATATGTAACAGCAACGCCTCCATCAGGGGAAACTCCTATCGGTCTTGGACGGTATGAGTTTGTTTTAGCTATTTGCGTTCAAATTATTGAATGGGCTTATAGAAAAGATTTGCTTCACTATAAAATGATGAATCTTCCCATAAGCATTCTAAAATCTAATCGAATCGGAATCAATGAAGCTGAGCTTGTACGCATGGGACAATATGGTTCACGTTATAGAAAAGAACAGCTTGCTTACAGTTCGGCGTCTTTTCCTTCCTCTTCTGAGAGTAATGATTATTCACAAGCTTTAGATGAAGCATTCCTTTCTGCCTATTCATACTCTCATACGCAGCTTGCTGTATTTATTCATTTGCTTATTGACTTTGGTGAAGAACATCTCCAAGGAGAAGTTGTTATCACTACAAAAGATGAGCTTTTAGGGTATCTATATGAGCGTGACAACGAATTCACCTCGGAGATTTCAACTCGGATTTTAAAAGATATTACATTGACAGCTCGCGAGGATTTTATGAAGGCTCCTGCGGGTTTTCGTAAAGAAGATGTTTATCCTTGGAGATTCAATCGGCAGTATTCATTTATTAGGCGGCCGATACTATGCAGAGGTAACGACCTAATTTGGGGAATTCGCCAGCTTTATCATTCTTTATTGTATGTTACCAACCTAATATACGGTGGACGGTTAGCAACTACGGATAAAAAGATGAATACCCTTATGGGACGTATTTGTAATGACCAAGGAGACGCCTTTAACCAGCATATTTCCGACATTGTAAAAAGCTTTGGTGTATTTAAAGTATTCCCTAATGTAAAAAGAATCAACAAGAAAAAGATTGCAGATGAAAAAGGTGATGTACTTGGCGACATTGATGTTCTAATTATAGATGAGAAAAAGCATCGTATTGTTGTCGCGGAAGTCAAGAACTTTGACTTTTCTAAAAATCCATACGAAATACATGCTGAATATCAGAAAATGTTTTTGGATGGTAAGAAGAAAAGTTTTGCAACAAAGCATAAACGTCGTGTTGAATGGGTCATTGCTCATTTTGATGATGTTAGAGCTCAATATTCACTTTCCAGAAATAAATGGACCGTACATGGTGTTTTCATTACAAACGAACCTCTTATGAGTGTGAATACATATCGAAAAAAGCTATCTGTGCTTTCCGAAGCTGAACTCAGTGTCGAAAGTTTGAGAAAGATTCAATAGCAGCCCCGTAGGTATATCTCGGAAAAGTTAATACCCTCATAGTAATGATAAAAGACGAGCATCGTTATAATTGAGATTTCTATGATTCTCTGCCGTACAAAATTGTAGTTACCCCTGATGTCGAGGACGGCGGATATGCGGCTTCTTTTCCAGACCTGCCGGGATGCATCACCTGTGCGGATACCAAAGAAAAGGCAATAGCGAACGCGAAGGATGCAAAACTAGCTTGGATTGAGGCCGCGCTGGAAAACAATGTGGAAATCCATGAACCAGAGGTTTAAGTTTAAGGAAAGCGACATCATATCGAAAAATTTCATGCAATGGGGCTTAGAAGCTATGGAAAAAGATTTGCAGCAACAATACTTGGACACAGAAAGCAATAGCCGTTTGTTCTTTGATACATTCTTTGAGCTGTGCCGAAAATTCAATATTCAATATAGCATCGCAACAACACAAGAAAAAGCGTTCATTGACGAAGTAACAGAATTTATGTATAAACGCAAAAAAGCTGAAGAAGATGAAAAAGCCTCCACACAAAGCCGTAAATATCAATAGTTTTTGTTGCAGGGACTGTGATGCAACTGATATTCCCGTTGATAGAAGATGTATCTACCTGCTCGTGATGAAAGGGTATGAAAGCGTTGAAATCAGGTGAACATTGATAACCATTGCGTGGTACATGACTATTTGTACATTGGATTTTTCCTTATTAAGGATATAATTGTAGATACATTTGCCAGCAGAGTTTTACATATTAAGGAAATAAATGTAGATTCTGAGATTAGAATGTCTTGACAAATTATCTTATTAAGGATATAAATGTTAAAAAGATTGGAAATTCAGTGTGTTTTCAAAGAGTTGGTTAAAGATATCGTTGTAAAAGGACAAGCCCCCGACACCTGCCGCTGTACGGTATTATGTCGGGGGCTTATTATTTTGTAGGGGAGGTATTTATCCCTTCCTGGGTGCATTGCGCCAGCTGCAGGAAGATTAAGTCCGAGAACCTGCGCCGGGCCTTGCGTTGCCATGCAGTAAGGTCCGCAGATGTGCGGCCCGGCACTGTAAAATAAGCACCCTCTTGCAGGAAAGCCTGCGGGCCTGGCATGCCCGGCCCCTGCCGCATCGTATAGCAAAACAGGCAGGCCGCCAATGCTGACGGTCTGCCTGTTGCTGTAGCAGTTGTGAATTTTACTTCGCGTACTCGGTTGCTCGGCTCTCGCGGATGACGCTGACCTTGATCTGACCGGGGTAATCCAGCTCGTTCTCGATCTTCTTTGCGACATTGCGTGCCAGCAGAATGACCTCGTCGTCGCTGACCTTGTCGGGCTGGACAAGGATGCGGACCTCGCGGCCTGCCTGCACGGCGTAGGAGCTCTCGACGCCCTCAAAGCCGTTGCAGAGAGCCTCCAGTGTTTCCAGACGCTTGATGTAGCTCTCCATGTTCTCGCGGCGGGCACCGGGACGGGCAGCGGAAATCGCGTCGGCGGCCATGATGATGAACGCCAGCGTCGTCTTGGGCTCCACGTCGCCGTGGTGGGCCTCGATGGCGTGGATGACCTGCGGGTTCTCGCGGTATTTCTTGCAGATGTCAACGCCGATCTGGACGTGGCTGCCCTCGATCTCGTGGTCAAGGGCTTTGCCGATGTCATGCAGCAGACCGGCGCGGCGGGCCAGCTGGACATTGACACCCAGCTCACCGGCCATCAGACCGGCCAGCCAGGCCACCTCGAGAGAGTGGCTCAGAACGTTCTGGCCGAAGCTCGTGCGGTACTTCAGGCGGCCAATGAGCTTGACAAGGTCAGGATGCAGGCTGTGAATGCCAAGCTCCATGACGGCCTTATCGCCTTCGCGCTTCATCTGGATTTCCAGTTCGCGGCGGCACTTGTCCACGGTCTCCTCGATGCGGGCCGGATGGATACGACCATCGGCAATCAGGCGCTCCAGCGCCATGCGGGCGACCTCGCGGCGGGTCTGGTCAAAGCTGGACAGCGTGA
>ERZ827363.1523-NODE-1523-length-22374-cov-8.742417_pt1 | contig 22374 bp, 16 predicted proteins | sample MGYA00519776_ERZ827363 | MGnify/ENA primary metagenome ERZ827363 (study PRJEB31778, sample SAMEA3449288) | human gut metagenome | biome: human gut; feature: human-associated habitat; material: faeces | place: United Kingdom | collected 2010/2012 ...
GCAATCTATTTGAAAATCGGTAGTATGCAAATTATCGGCACTGATTCAAAATAGTGCTGATAATTTGCTTGATTCATAATTGTCCATTACCCGAGTAGATAGTGATGATAATATTTCTTGGACATTCCCAACTGAATACCATTTGCTGTAACTTCTGCTACAATATATTTGAATTGTAGTATATTGTATATCAATGCTGTAATTTGTTTATGTATATTGCCAATATGAAATCTCAATAGTTTCGAATAATTAACTTTTTACCAGTTTTTTAAGTTGTATGTGTCCAAAATATGTTTGGGACATAATTTTGTCCCCCGAAGCCTCACTGGGGGACAACTGGGGGACAAAAATACGGTAATAATAAGCAAACAAGAGAAAATATGACTTCTAAAACAGCCCATTTTACCCCTATTTAAGTGGTTTTCCACCAGTATTATAGCTTTACTGTCGATATAACTAATTGACAACCAAGTAGTTATATCATTTCCCGATGCATCATTATATTCTTATTGATTATCAATGGTTTATAGTTTAAAAGGTAGACTGCTCAAAAATTTACTTGTTTTTTTGCGAAAAATCGAAGATTTAACGTTTTTTTTATCGACTCTCTCCGAACAGAGGGAAAAAAGGCAAAAACAGCCCTTTGGAGCCCCGACTGACCTCGTCTGCAAAGATAGGGTATGTCGGGGTTTATTTCGCCAAAATAGGTTGTAAAATCGAGGATGGGTTCACGGATATTTTCGGGTTCCAAGTGTGATGTATTTGGTGCTTAATTGGACTGGCCGTTTGGGACTGACCTTTACATCCGGATTGCTTATAAGATTTGCAGCCAAAAGAAAAATGGCTGAGCCCATTTGCAGTGGCGCAGCCATCTCTTTTTTCCCTTATTTTGACTTTACTTTAATGAACGTATATATGAATACGGGGATAAAGTAAAGGTAGAACACAATTTATTAATAATTGTTTCCTATTTTGGAAACTTTGCTGTATATTTGTTGACGTATAAATATTATATCATATGGCAAATAGCTTGGAAAATATAGGTCCGATGATTCGTAACGAGCGTCTTCGCAAAGGGCTTACCCAGGAAGAACTAGGTGAACGTGTAGGAGTCGGGAAAGCCCAAATTTCTAAAATAGAGAGTGGGAAGGGACTCACAATAAAGACTGTTACAAGAGTACTAGATGCTCTTGGGATGTCGGCTTCTGTTGTTTTGAAAAATGAGCTAAAGATTAATAAAAACGTGATAGCATATATTGTTTCTGCTATTAGTGAATTTGCCAAGAGTCACGATCTTTCTGTCCGTGAAGCGAGTAATTATTTGATACGCTTTAAAGGTATTGATTTTATTACAGAGCATTACGATGCGGAACATTTACTTTCATTTGATGATTGTGTTCAGGATCTTACACAAGTTTGTCTAAATAATGGAGGAGGTATTCGATGAAACTATATCATGGTTCGAATATGGTAATAGATCAGATAGATCTGTCAAAATGCAAACCTTATAAGGATTTTGGACAGGGATTTTATCTGACAGAGATTAAGGAGCAGGCGGAACAAATGGCTAGACGTACATCTGCTATTTATGGTGGAGAAGCCGTTGTTACAGAGTTTGAATTTGACGAAACAGCTTTAAAAATTCTTTCGGTCAAAACATTTGAAGAACCAAGTGAAGAATGGGCTTTATTTGTGATGGCTAACCGTAGCAGGAAAAACATGCAGCCGACGCATTCTTTTGACATCGTAATAGGTCCTGTTGCAGATGATACCATTGCAACCTTGTTCCGTAATTTTAATGATGGAATTATTGATTTGCAAATGCTTGTGAATGGCCTAAAATACAAAAAAGTTTCATCACAATATTTGTTTCATTCGGCAAAAGCCATTAAATACTTACACAGATTATGAATAAACGAATGCAATATCTGGTAGAAGGTATTACCAAAGATATAATAGCTTATCTTATGGAAGATAGCGGATGCGATTTGCCAACTGCTCTTAAAGAATTCTATAACTCAGAAACTTTTGCAAAACTCTCTGATGAATCTACGGGTCTCTATATTGAAAGTTCAGCTTATGTGTATGAAATGTTGAAAGGTGAATTAACAAATGGAAGGCTTAAATAGATAGAGAAAAGATTTTCAACGTATATATGAATACGTGGATAAAGTAAAGTTGATGATTTCATGGAAAAGTGTATAAATGGAGCCTGATTCGTTGGAAAAAGTGTGACAAATCCGATTTATTCGCTTGAAAAAGTGTAAAAGTCTAAACCGTCAGTTAAATTCAGAAATACTTCCACGATCTTATGATCCACGTGAATTTCATTTATAATACATCATTAAATATATAAAAAGATATATCTTTATGTATTATATGATATATTGAATATGGCAAAGAATACAATGGGCACTAAGTTGCCAAGAAAACTGGAGCAGAAGATGCAGATAGTGGGTGAGCAAATCAAACTGGCTAGACTGCGCAGGAATCTCAGCATGGCTCAGGTTGCCGAACGCGCAACCTGCTCACCGCTTACGGTCGGCCGGATAGAAAAAGGGGCACCGACAGTAGCTATCGGCATTTATCTCAGAGTTCTCTATGCGCTTCAACTGGATGATGATATACTTCTTCTTGCCAAAGAAGACGCAATGGGAAAGGCTTTGCAGGACTTAAGTCTTAATAGACGCAGAAGAGCGTCAAAAAAACAATAAAACTTAAACAAATTGATAAAATGTTGTATATCTATCCAGAAACAGTAGAAGCAGTAAGAAAATTTGTCGAGAAGAAATGGCCCGATAAGAAGGTCTCTTGTCAAGAAAATGAAAGTGCTTGGCATCAGAATAGGTATATATCGATTACTGTCTCACCTCAGATTGACAGTAAAGTAATACATTATGAATATATTAATGGCTATTTGGAGTTGCACCTGGAGGATGAATACTACGCAAGTACATTTAACCAAAGATTATACAAATATCTTCGTAAAAATATCGGGCCACAATCGGGTAATTATTTATGGCATAATTGGTATGGAATGAAACAAGGACTATTGCGCTATGAATTTAAGATTGAAGATCTTCTGGAACTGGCAGATTGTCTTGAAAAATTTATTAGCAAGATTGATCCTATGATTACAGACTTCCTAAACTTATACCATGACGGAAATCATGATACTCAAAATGGTGGTCGCCCAGTTTCATCTGAGACTAAATATAGCTCGGTAAACACTACTTCGACAGAAGAGCATGAAAACAAAGTTTCTCTTCAGACGATGTCATTAAGAGATGTTCTTTCATTAAAGCTGAAGATTCCAGATTATCAACGTATATATTGCTGGCCGCAGAAGAATGTTGAACAGCTGCTGAATGATATTTTTATTCAAAGAGGCCATAAATATCATTTAGGGACATTGATTCTTCAAAAGAAAGGAGATGAATATGATATCATAGATGGTCAGCAAAGAACTGTTACTCTGGCACTCATTTTACGTGCTATGGGTTTTGATAATATACAGTTATTAAAGGAAAGTTTTGACTCTGTCGAAGCGCAAAGATATGTAGGATATAACAGATATATTATAGAAACGTATCTTAACAGACGTTATCCTGACAGTGACGAACGTAGGAATAAAGTAGGAAATATTCTTGATACGATTTCTTTTGACGTACTAGTACTTAATGACTCGTCACTTGAACTTGCCTACACATTCTTTTCAACACAGAATGCCCGAGGAAAGGCTCTGACTGATTATGAGTTGCTAAAATCACATCATCTCAGATTTATTCCTGAAAGCCATGAAGCTCAACAATGTCATTTAGCAAAGATGTGGGATAAACTTCTCGTGAAAAGTGAACGGGATAATGGAGACCGAAGCGTATCAATTATCTTAGGCATATATTTATATTGTCTCCGTAAGTGGACGAGAAAACAATATTGGTATATAAATGAACCCAATAGGGTTAAGAACGAATTTGAAGCAGCACCGACTATACCGGAGATCCCTCCTTTTGGCGAGAGATTCGACTTTATGGACCCTATTCAAGGTGGTGCACATTTCTTTTCCTTTGTGGATACGTTTATTCAGCATTATAATCATTTTATTGAGACAAAGCAATACCAGATACTTTGGAAAACTATTTCTTGTTCGGGATTACTTGAAATGGAAATTGACAGTAACAATAAAAAATTTTCGGAAGGAAAACGACGGACTCATTGGTGGTATGGGGATGTAATAGCGGCATTTTTGTTTGCCTATTATATGAAATTCGGGAACCAATATCTCTCTGAAGCAATGACTTGCATAACAAGAATAGTATCACAATTAAGATATGAAAAAAGTAAAGCCAACAAGCAATCCATAATGGACAAAGCAGGGGAGATGGAGATTATCGTAATGATAAATCAAGCTACATCGCCAACGTTTTTCCTTGCAAATGCATGGGATATAATAAATCGTCTCCCATATTTTGATAAAACTCTGAAAGGAATAAGAGCCGATTATTTCAGTAGAGAAATGTCTCTATACGAGAAGAATGAAAAAAATTATCTTATTGACGGATTTAAAGAACTCCATAACAAATGACAAATATAAAACAAGCTTATACTCCAAGAAAAATTGTAGATTCAGGGTTAATATTCAGTATTCCCTTATATCAAAGATTGTTTGAGTGGGGAGAAGATCAGATTATCCAGCTACTTGATGACCTTTATTCTTCGTACAAACGAGACAAGGAATCTCCATATTATATTGGAATGCTTACAGTCAAGAGGACAGAAAACAGTATAGAACTTGTTGACGGGCAACAACGGTTTACTGCAATGATTCTTCTTGGAGTTCATTTCAAGTGGAATGATTTTCTATATGTCTCTACAGAAACTGATAATACCTTGCGCCTACAGTTTACCGCACGAGAAGAAGACAAGAAATATCTTGAAGCAAAAATCAAGGGAATAGAGTGTTCGTTCTTAAATGAAAAAATGGAAAATGGATTGAATTATATTTCAAAACACCTGAAGAAAATACTACAGAATAATTCAGATAAAGATTTTGAGAATTATATTTTCGAAAAACTAACATTTTTTCTTTCTGAACTTCCAGGAAACTATTCCCCTATGGAATTGAATACTTATTTTGAAAGGATGAACACCTCGGGTAAATCATTGGAGAATTATGAAATACTCAAAGTCGATATCATCCGGCGTTTGCGCACTGATAAGGAAAAATATACTCTTCTTTGGAATGCTTGTAGCATAATGGAGAAGATGATTCTCAGAAAACATAACAATGAACAGCTCGACAGTTTGAGGAATCGTTATAAAAATGCTATGATTGAGATAATCCAAAACGGGAATATAGATAATGCATTTGAAAAATATCAAACTAAATTTGATATTGAAGAAGAGGATTCTGATGACAATCAAGACTTGGAAGCTACCTCTATAGCTATAGGTGACATAGCTATCAATACTGAGAATCCATATAAGATTATAAAACGACGTACTGATGAACATTCACTCTTGACATTTCCGGAATTTCTTTTGCAAGTATTATATATATGTCTTAATATGAATATTTCTGAAAAAGAAAAGGATGGAAAGGCAGTAGAAGGTATGCTTGTTACAGATTTCTTTGATGTGAGAAAACTATGTGACACTTTCAAGTGGGCCTTTGAAAAACGTGGTCTTGATGCAGAAACTTTTATGCGGAAACTAGGATTGTATCGCCTGATTACGGATTATTTCATTATTAGAATGAACGATGAAGATGAGGAGCCTTACCCATTTAAATTATATAAAGGAGATGACAAAGAAAAGATGAAGGTTAGGATGTATCTTGCTATGCTATATTCCGCTTCATCAGCCATGACATATTATATGTGGATGCCCCAATTGCTTACCTATTTGGAGTGTTTTGTCTCAACTAATGATTGTCTTGATATTAACGCCACAGAATATCTTGCCAAACTTAAGGCAATAGATAATAAATGGCATCCAGAACAAAACGTTGTCGATAATAATCTGACATACACAACCATTGATAGATATTGGTTTTGGAGAATAGATTACTATTTATGGGAACAAAGAGAGTTATTCTTTAAAAATGAGTTACTCAATGTCGTTGAAAAATATGTATTCAGAAGGAATCGTTCCATTGAGCACATTGCCCCACAGCATCCTAAAGATGAGTATGGTGACAAAACTAGATTCTACTGGGACGATGAATCTCGACCGGAAGTTGCTTGGAAACGAGATTGTCTGGGTAATATGGTCATGATATCTTCTGGTCAGAACAGTACATTGACTAATTCATGTTTTGAAGTTAAACATGCAGTAATGCAGAGATATGCATCCGGAAGCGGAACTGTTGAAAGTCTGAAAATGTTATATGTTTATTCAAAATATAAGAGTTGGTCATTAGATAATATTGATGAACATCAGCGCTTTTCAATGAATGTATTGAAATATTCGTATAAGAAAGGTTCTGATAAATGGAATGATTTTATAACAGAATTATCGAAAACTAGTGCACAATAAACATTGTAAACTAAATTGCGTCTGCAAATTTGCATTGTCCAGAATTTTGTATAGATGGAAAAAAGGATTCAGTTGAAAGACGGCTCTCATATCTGGATACTGTTTTCAAAGATAAGCATAAATTGGTTCATAATCAAGACTTATTATGGATAGCCTGGTTCACCTTGTTCGCGATGATGGAAATAGCTGAAATAGGGAGCTCTATGGTAGTGTAAATAAACTGTGTCAAGTTATATTTCGGAGTCGTTTTGGGACCACCAATATCCCAAAACGGCTCCGCCAAGTTATCAATATCGTCAAAGAACTCCAAACAAAAAATGTTGTCAGGCCAAGATCCTGAACCTGTCCTGGAACAGGATGGCCAGTTGCTGGGCCGTCTGGCCCCAGTTCTGCACCGGTTGTGTCCACTTCTTCCGTATTCTTGTAAATGCAAGATAGACAAGTTTTTCCAGGGCGGTATCAGATGTAAATACACCCTTGTTTTTGGTTACCTTGCGGAGCTGGCGGTGATAGCCTTCTACGGTATTTGTAGTATATATTATCCTTCTGATATGCTGTGAGTACTGGAAGTAGGCGGTCAGACGATCCCAGTTGTCATGCCAGCTCTTGATGACAATAGGATAGTCCTCGCCCCACTTGATTTCAAGGTCGTCAAGTGCCTTTTCTGCGGCATCTTTGTTGACCGCCTGATATACGAGTTTCAGGTCCCGCATGAACTCTTTCTGGTTTCTGCTGGAAACATACTTGACAGAGTTGCGTATCTGGTGTACGATGCAGAGCTGGACCGTAGTTTGAGGAAAGACACTTGCTATCGCATCGGGAAAGCCCTTTAGCCCGTCAACACAGGCGATGAAAATATCCTGGACTCTTCTGTTCTGTTTTTCCGGAAGGACACGGTCAGTTATGTTGTTTATGGTCTCTGCTGATATGCGGTTGCCGATGGCGTACAGGCCTATGATTCTATCCGCAAAAATCTTCTCGCGTTTGCGCATAACCTTGGGATCGAAAGTGCCGTCACGGTCGCGCGGTGTGTTTATGGTTATTTCTCCCATTGATGTCTGTACCTGCTTGCTCATATGCCCGTTGCGGCGGTTGCCCATCTCACGTTCGACTTCGTCAAGATGACTGTCCATTTCTCCTTCCAGCGCGCTGTTCAGCAGATTCTCCAACAAAGGCGCCAATACCCCGTCCTTGCCGGATAGCGGCACTCCTGCCTTCAGCTTTTCGATGGCTTGTGCCTTGAATTCCTCAAAATCAAATGAATTGCTCATAATTAAAGTGTGTCTGTAAAGTTAATAATTTCTTTTCCCTTTACTTGACACACTTTAGTTTACAGTCTCTGAGCCAACTTTATAAGTTATCAAGTAATATTCTCTGTAAAATCAATACAGTATTCACTGGTTGCTTACCCTTAATTTATGAATTCACCCACAGGACAGATGAAGTCCTATGGGTGTCGTATTATTAAGAGTTTTTACTCTTCTCGTCAACAATTGTTTGTAATGTCTCAATGCAGCTTAACCATTTTGTAAGACCTTGTGAATCTTCAGGTATCTCTTGTCTTCGTTTTGTCATTAAATTTATAAGCTTCTCTTGTCTGTCTGTGCTTAATAATTGACAATAGTTATTAATCTTCTCCCATCTTTCAATCGTGCGTTGTACTAGAGCTTCTATTGGCAATGCATTAACGTATCTATTAAAGAAATCGTCAAAGAAACTGTTTGAGTATTTGTCTTCAAGTAGACGCTGTGAGTTATCAATATATAAATCAACTAATTCGTACAATTTACAGATTTCGATTAATGAAGGATTTGTTATTGAATCAATGACATAGTTTACTAGTGTTGCTTTTGTAGATTCGCCCATATGGACTTTCCATAAATTAAATAAATCTATATTCAAATTATTCTTATCCTCTATATATCCAAGGTATGACTCTTTTACAGCGCTTTCAACCTCTGTTTTATCCCAAAAATCTCTATTTAATAGGCCTTCTTCTTCTAGTTTGACAACATAAATTGAAATGTTTGGCTCTTCGTCTTTAAAAGCTGTGAGTATATTTTCTTTGCTGGAATTTTTAAGTCCTTCTAACCATTTTTCATGTAATAACTTCAAGAAAACATGTTCTACAATGCTTGTTTTATTTATCTTGTTAATCCAATAACTATCTATGTTCAACCATTCGATATTATTTGTTTTTATAATATTCTCTGCATTATTGTCTAAAAGTGATATAAACTTATCTTCGCATGTCGGAATTCCTGATTGAATTATCTCCGAGGTATTCCCTAATAAATATCCAGAAGTGTTAATTGTTTTTGCAAAATCTGATATGTAAAGTTCTAATAGCTGTTTTAGTAGTCTGTTGTTACTACTAAGAGCGATCTTAAATAAGTCATCAGTGCTTACATACTTAGTAATGAATGTACAAATGCTCTTTGAACTTTCAGGAAGATCTTCCACAAGTATTGTGTTTATGTTAGTGGCGTTAGCGTTTGAAGAAATTAGCTTATGCAAGACGCACGCTAAATATTCGGGGATCGCAATATGTTTTGCAGCAGTGCTTGACGTTGATGTATATGATGGTACAGAAGTGATATGAGTATTGATTATATTAAACACCTTGTATATGCGTGCAACATTATCAGTTGACATTGTGTTGATTTGTATGCTTGCAGTGTTAATCGCATTTTCAATTTGACTTAAGTTTACATTGTGGGATCTGAGTAATAATAGAAGATCATATATGTAATCAGTATTATCACCAAATAACTCACTTGTTGTTGCACCCTCCTTCATGTATTCAAGGAGTTTAGATACATCAATTGAAATCTTTGTTTTAGGATAATACTTCTCAAGCCTCTCTTCTTTAAGATAACTAGCAAAATTGATCATTTTTTTAGCATCTTCAATCTTGTATGGGTTAATACTTAGTTTCAAGGAATTTCTCTTTTCCTTAATCCTTAGAAGTTCTACTACGGTATGAGAATAACTTTCAAAATCCTTGAGTGATTCTTTAATTAAAGTATCAATAATAGTATTAGTGTCGTTTTCAGCACAAGTCAAAAGACCATACTCCATCCACGCTTCATAAACAGAGAATTGATCTTTAAGCATCTGTATTTGATTGGCAATATTTTCATATATTTTATGGCGTGTGGAGGATGTGATTTCTGATTTATCTAATAAATAGAAAACATTTTCCATTTTAAGATTTGCGTAATCAGGCTCCGCATTGAAGAATTCATCAATGTAATGTTTAAATGCTTTTTGTGATGATAATTCCTTGTAGGCTTCTTCTTTTTCATCCTTATCACCGATGATTTCATAATCACTTTGTAAAAATGCAGTGATACTACGTTCATATGCCACCTCAATAGCATCTTTTGATGGTAAATTGTAATATATTGATGATAGCCATCCACTAAGCTTATTTTTGTCTTCAAATAACGATGATAATGATTCAAATCCATTGAAAGATAAAATGGCTTTTAACGGAGAACTGAATTCATTTTCGTATTGAGCATAAATAGCTATTGCTGCAATTGGAATCTCTTCAAAATAATGTTGAGAATACAGAGAAACTAATTTATTGACATATACAATTATATCTCTTGGCCTTACCTGTTTATGGACCATAGAACGACTAAATATCAAAGCAATAAGTGTTTTATCGTCACTTTCTATTGCAGGTGTAAATGCCTGATCCAATTTGTTATACAAGAATGATTTCCATGATCCCATAATAGGTTCGGGAATTCTAAATGTAGTAAAGAATGTTTTATTAATAAATTCAGTAGTTTTATCTATTTTATCAGATTTTTTATCTGCCATTACTTCGTTCAATTGTTGTTTCGCGTATGGAACTATTGCCCAAATTTTTCCATTATAATCTTCTTCAGCAAAAAACGTATGTAATAATGACCATGTGCTCATTAATTTTGATGGATCACTTAACCGGTCCATGTTATCGAAAACAATGATTAGTTTTTTGTCGGATTTCAAAGAGGTATAGATGTGATTAAACGTGTTCTGAAACCTTGAAACTGATGGCTCATCAGTAATAATTGTTTCATAGTCTTCTTTCTCAATATCCTTTTCCTTAAAGAAATATAAAATACGTCCTAGTATAATTTTAAATTTCTCCCAAGCGTTACAATTCTTTTTATTTGCGTCATTATTGATAGCCTTTAATTCATTGAAATATGAAAAGATCAATGTAATTAAAGACAAAACTGCTAAAGCTATATGTATAAAACCCTTAAGTTGTTCATAAGTCCATAAGGCATTGATATTATATCCAAAAGCCGCTTCTATGGAGTTAATGAGGAATGTCGATATAGGAATGAGTAAAACAATTGTATAGAACAGCCGAATGCTTGGGAATGTTCTTTGCTTTCTAGTTATAGATGTTGCATTTAGTTTATCATAATCTTTTTTCAATATATCCGTTTTGAAATACTTATCATCGTTTTTTGACTTGCTTAAAATGCTATCCAAGAAACTTCTACGAGTTAAATCCTCTTGAGCTCCCCAAATGTCATATGTGATAAAGCAGAACTTATCACTTTGATTGTTTTCTCTAATAATACGTTTAAGAATATTTATCACTTGAGATTTTCCAGATCCCCAGGAACCTTCCAAACCAATTACTGGGTGTGTAATTTCGCTATGATTTATTAATAGTTCATATAGACTATTAGCAACTGATTCATGAGGTTGGTTGCTAAGTTCGTCTGCATCTCCACAAACATTAGAGATGTACGTTACTTTATATTTCGATTCTAACATATAAATAGTGTATATTTTGTATATCAGTTATTAATAAACAGTTGTCTATTCTAGTTACCTTACCGTAAATGTGATTGTTCGGCTGTAACTGAAAGGTGAGTTAATTAGAAAGCGAAATCATAAATATCAAATCATAGCCAATTTCAAAGATTTACTCCTGGAGTTTTGTGTTTGAAAGCACTACAAAAGGGACATTTAATGAGGTATAGTCACATTCTTCATACAAACCATAATCTATTTTAATCTAAAGAGGTTCAGCTTCTATATCTTCAAGCTCCAGTTCTCGTTTATCTGTAAGTTCCATTATGATATCAAGAAAAGCTCTTTTAGAGAAAAAATAGCCCTTGTCATTAGCAAGTTTGTCTTCCATTACAGAGAATCCATAATTTGCATATTCTTCCATAGTTTTTACAAGTTTTGTAACAACTTCAGATACCTTAATTTCACCTTTATCAAGAGCTATCCAATCTATAGGAGTTTTAGCGACTAGAGCCATAAATATGTACTCTCTTAACTTAGGGTATGCTTTTCTAAATTTCTTTGAGTCTAGATTGCCCCATTTATCGATAGGTTGTCCTAATACTTTAGTAGAATCAGAATCATCTGATAATGGAAGTTTCTTATCGGAGTATAATCCTATAAAAAATGCGATTATATATGGTTCATAACCAGCACCTAACACTTTTCCTTTAGCATCTGTGTTTTCAGAGGCTCCAATTCCATAATCAGATAGAACCCTTAAAACACTTTGTTCGTAATGCTTTTCGAATTTGGGATTTCTTCTACCCCAAACATCTATAATACGATCATCTTTATCGATATAGTCTATATTATTTAGAATATCACTCATAGTATTATAATTTAGATATTACAGTTTGAATGGTAGATAGTTTTTTATCATCAAATGGTTTTAGCTTTTCTATCCTAAACACATTTCCATTAATTGAGTCTACCTTTTCTTTATCAACCACAGTATTGCCCGCTTTGTCCTCAATTAAGAAGCTTTTTGTGACAATGATAACCTGTTTATCAAGCTTACTAATTACGTTAAAGAATTCGCTTTCTTTTGCTGTGGCAAATGATGAAGTTGGTGCATCAAAGATTAAAGGATATTTCTTCTCTTTCTTCAATGTTGACAATTTAGATATAGCAAATAGAATAGACATGAATTGAGTCGTCTTAAGTGCTGTATTAGGATTGTAGATACGAGCTTCATCTGCATCAACCAAAACGGCTTCTGCATTTCCTTGCTGTTTCATAAGAATCCTTATTGTACCTTTAAAATCATCAACGTTTAATTTTTCCAGATAAGCATTAGCTTCATCTTCTATACTCATAAGAAGACGTTTCTTATTCGTTTCTTTTGCATTCTTAAATGCCTCAGATATTTTATTTAAGACAAACCATGTATTTGAGTACATTTCAGCTGTAGTACCTTTTGCATATTTGGCTAAATCTTCCTCATACTCATTTAACTGTTTAGTACCTGCTGCTATTTGTCTTTTAAGGGTATCAATAGTTCTTTGTGCTGAATGCTTTTTATCCATCCAACTAGAGATGTTTTCATAGTTAGCAGTAAGCTGTTCCTCAGTCAATCCATCAGTTTGAGCTAATATTTTCTTCTTTTGTTCTAGTTCCTGCTCTATATTACTTTCATATTTCTTTACATCCTCATGCATTCTGTTGTAAAAAGCAATTTCCTCATCAATCTTCGCCCGCATTTTTGTTATTGTAGATAGATTATCGTTTAAGATAGTATCTCTTTTTTGCAACTCCTGAATATAGTTGTTTTCATATAGAGATTCCTCTTCTTCATCTTCAACCTTTAACGAAGCCTTGTAATCTTCTAACTTTTTCAACATAAATTTCCAAGGATCAGAGTCTTTTGGCGCAGGCCTGCCACATACCTTACATACCTCTTCATCAAGCATCTCTTGCATAATTTGTGGACCTGGTACATGGGCAGGGAGAGGAATAAAATCAGTTTGAGCCTTATTAAGCAACTTCTTTACACCTAATTGTTGCTGGTGCTCATTTTCTAGGCGACGTCTTTCCTTATCGACAGAACTAACAATCTCAGTATACTCATTGGCAATTTTAGAATATCCCATCAATAACCACATTTCATCGAGCAACTTGATAGTATAGTCTTCATGTATTCTAGCTTTTGCTTCATTTCGTTTACTCTCCAATGTTTCGATACGTCTATTTACGGCAATGAGATATTTAGAAGCTTCTTTACTTTGCTCGATATTCTTAAGTAATTCGGTAAAGTTAGTTACTTCGTTTTCTGCATTTTTTAGCTCCCTATTCTTTTTAGCGAGTTCTGTTTTAAGATTCTCGATCTGGGTTGAAAGGATTCTTATCTGGGTCGCATTTTTCTTGTCCAATTTCTGTGCGTTTTCCCTTGCTTGATTAGCTTTTTGGGTTGCATATTCCATGAACGAAAAATATGCATCAAAATCTTTGACATCGCTAAAAGTATCAACAAGCATTTTCAAAGCATTTGATGTTTGAAAAATGTCAAGATTTGTTTCACCTTTGAACATAGAATACTTTCTAAGCTCAGAAGGTAAATCGTATTCAAAGAATCTACCAGGCTTAGTATCTCTTTCTATACCATCTTGGTAAACAAGGTTAAACTCATAATTGGAAGTGGTAATATCACCGTTATAAGCCTTAGTAAACCTAAAGCCTTTTTCTAATATTTTTTCAGTTCCATTATGTTCGTAAACCATAGTGACCTTGACGTTATCAGAGTCACCAGCGAATAATTCTTCAGACCTTTTCTTAGAGATGAATTTAACATCTGTCTTGACAATGTCATCTGTCCTAAATAACCATTCTATTGCTTCAAATAGTGTCGTTTTTCCATCACCATTAGAACCGATGATTAGGTTTAGCCCTTCACAGAAGTTAAATATATTACTTTTATAATAACTTCTGAAGTTTAATATTTCTATACTCTTAATTATCATATAAGTAATTGTCGTTTAGATAGTTTGATACTGTTAAGTATACTTTCTTTTGCGTTGCTTCGTCTGTTGCTCCCTTCAATTCATTAATGATTTTTGCAACAGCAACAACAACAGGATTCTCAGAACCTAAAGCAGATTCAAAGTCCTCATAATCTGATTCTTCATACTTATACCTCTCTTTGAGAGTCTTGTCATCAAGAACCATACGTAACATTCTCTCTTTGTTGGTCATAATATCAATCATTATTATTTAAATTCAAACCATAATAATCTAAGGCTGATCGTAGCTCCATCTCAGAGAAGGATGGATTCTCTGATAAATCTGCAAAATTTTTCACCCTAGATAATTCACTTTTTAGCAAAGCTCTCTCCATGCGGTAACTATTCATGTGTGAGCCGACTTCAGGTACCACAACTAAATCATGCAGTATGGCAAAGTCTTTATCTTGATGCTTTCTTAATACACGTCCTCTTCTTTGAATAAACTGTCTAGGATTACCAGTACTAGAGCAGAATATTGCTAATTCGCTTCTAGGAACATCAACACCTTCATCAAGGCATTTCATAGAGGTTAGTACTTGAACTTTGGCAGCAGCAAAGTTTTTAAGTAATTCATCCCTGTCCTTTTGCCCAGAAACAAATTTTCTAACAGTAACATGGTTATTTACATCTAATATTGCTTTTGTATACTCATTAATCAGTCTATCAGTTTCCGCATCGTCTAATATGCTATCTGTCTTGTCAAAATCATCTTCATTCCCAATATAATCTGGTTTTAGCCCCTCAGGGACATAAACCAATGTATAATTAAGATTTCCTTTATCATTAAAGCGTTCCTGTATAATTTCCTTAAAGACCTCTATTTTATTTTTAGCCTTATGAATTATTCGTTTTCTAGCTAATAATAGTCTCTTTAATATCTCATCTTTAGACGTAAATGACTCAGTTGAATAATTAAAATATTTGGATATTTTCTCCGACAGTTCAATATATTTCTCCATCTCTTCATCTGATAATCTGATGATGTGAGGATAGTAAAAATATTTGCATAATACGGGCTTATCTCCATGAATAGCCTCATCCATCGAGTATTCAAATGTGTACTTTTCCTCAGCTCCGAAAAATTTTTTAAGCTTTGAATTTCCGCTATCATCAAATTGTCTTTCTGGCGTTGCTGACAAACCTATGCGTCTAGCATATGGGATATCTTTTAGTTTCTTAGCCATTGTTTCTGCACCCATATTATGAGCTTCATCTGCAATAAACAATAAACGCCGTTTATCCAAACTATTTAATTTATCAAAGACTTTCGATCTTGAGTAGGAGGCATATGTTGATATGATAACATATGAATTTAAATCATTAGGACTGTATTTTTCATTGAAACATATTCTATCTAATTCATCTTGCCAAAAAGGATTCTTGGAATATACTTTGATTACATTATCAAAATTGAATTTTTTACATTCTTCCTCCCATTGATTAACCAATGTAACTGTCGGTACTAAAATAATTGCTTTGTAATACTGTTTTCTACTATATATCTCATATAAGCAATTCAGGGAAGTAATAGTTTTTCCAGTACCAGTAGCCATTGCAAATAACCCCTTTTGGCCATTATCTTTCCAATTATCAAATGCTTGTTTTTGATAATCTCTAGGGCCTTCTTTATAAGGGAATTTTGGCGTTCTTTTGTATGTGGCAGTATCATTATCTGCCAGTACTAAAGTTTCTTTATTATTCTTTTTGTATGAACGTAATTTTAACTCAACATCCAGTAAATCTTCAATGTCTTGATTGCCGTAAGTGTTAGTTATTGCTATTTCAAGATCTTTAGGAGAAAGATACTCAATATCGGGTTGGCAGCTAGCCATAATGTTCCCAAATTCATCATTCTGATTTAATATTCTCTTTTGGATAGATTCATCTGGTGAAGTGCTTAAGAATATGCTGATATCCTCTAAGTTGTTGAATAATCCGCCTAATGTAAAATTTGCTGACCCAGAGAATCCTACGATCATGCCATCTTCATCTTTAAACATACCTTTTTTTGTATGAGCAATACCAGATGTAGATTTGGGTTTTATAATCTGAATTTCTATGCGTTTCTCTTGAATCAAATAAGCTAAACATTTGAAAAAGTGCTCCCCATATTCATCTAATCCATCTTTTATGGATTCCCACGAATCAAGATTAAATGGAGCTTCTATTCCGCCATACATACCAGATGAGATAGCCTCTTTATCTCTAGCAGACACAATCTGATTGATTGCCATACGCATATATCCTCCATTACTGATAAATGTAGCGAAAGATGTAGACAACACGTTTATAGCAGCCGAATTAAAATAACCCAGCTGAATGTCAAATATTACACTATTACTTAGGGCATTAGAGAAGAATTCAAGTGGAGTATGTTTCCCATGAGGTGCATATACACCATCTTCTGCCCATTTTACATCATTTAGCATATTATATGAAACAATTAGCACATAATAATTCTTCGTCATCTCCTAACTGGCCCACAAGTGTTCCATCATTACATTCCTTTTGGGCCTCTTGCTTCTTGATCGCATCAAGTTTGATTTGTCTTATACGCTCTGGTTTTATGAGGTCTGCTAGGCTTTCATTTTGAATCCATGTGTACCCATCTTTTTCAAAAGACATTGCTTTTTCATACAAGTCTCTATGCTGTTCATATAGCCATATCCATTCTATTTTTTGTTGAAAAAAACAGAAGTAACATCCAGAGCGACTTCGATTATAATATCCAATTTTACCATCTATCTCGAAAGGTATAGGTTTATAGTATGATGGAACACCTACACCACTATCTTCAAGAATGGCAAAAATATCGTCTTTGACGAGTATATCATCATTATCGATAAGAGGAAATTCATCCAATTTCCCAACAGGCAAATCTGTTGTCTTAAGAAACCGGAAGACAGCCTTATTAAATAGTTTTACATCAATATCTAATAAAGCATTCAACTTTTTACTATAGTAAAATGCCTTAGTAAGTGGAGTATTAACTATTTTAAGTGCTTCTTCTAACAAATTATCTGGACAAATTTCTTTATATATTTCAGCAATAATGTCTATGTTCTTTGGATTTAAGAACATATTAATCACATCAAGACTCCAAATATTTCTCCTAAAAGGAAAGATTGATTGTATATTAGGTTTCGTTGAAACATAACCCTCTCGATCCTCATCACCTCTAATACCAACATAAGATATAGTAGGTTCTTCTCCAACAAATTTTTCCATCTCAGCCAGCTTCATCTTCTGTGTACACCAACGTGCTTGAGGAGATGGTAAGAAATTACCACTTGCCTTAAGGAAATGTTCAAAAGGAGTTGGCTCAGGACTACCTTCAGCAGCTCTCAGCACAGTAATACCACCTAAATATGAATCAAGGCGATTTACTAAAGTGTTCGTTTCGTCCAATTCACATCCAGTATCGGAATTATAATATTCTATTTTTAGTTCCGGGTATTTGTTTTTTAGATAGATTGCTAAAGCTGCACTATCTTTACCTCCTGATATACCTAAAATCTGTCTTACCATTATTTGCCCAGCTTATCATTTAACATTTTTAATAAAATACATACATCTAGATTGTCGTCTCCCGTAAGAAGTGTGTCAATCTTTGATGCTATGGTATCGGCTTTTATTTTCTGATTTTCAGGAAGTCTATATGTTTGAGAATATGCAATCTTATGGGTATTTGATGCTATTTCAAAATTAAAGACTTCATCATTATCCGATTCAATATCAGAGATGGATACATACCTATCGAGTTCATGAAATAAGAAAACTAAGTTATCTAATAGATATTCCTCCTCTTTGTCTTTTAGTTGGTTCAATCGTTTATCTATAACAACATTAGAGATCTTCTCCAAAAACTCTTTCATTGTTTCCGAAGGAGCTAGAACTCGATCTAAGAAATTTTTACATTTAGAAGTAAGTAAATATTTCTTTACCCCTTTATATCTATTTACTAATTCTCCTTTATAATCTTGATAATCTTCAGGAAGCGACAATGCGTCTACCAATCTATCGTTAATTCTTCTTAATAGATTATCATAACATATATTTAACTCATGTACTGCACCTTTTATAAGCTGAAGATACTGTTCAAGAAACTCTGAATTTTGAGAAAGCATGCTCTCTCTAAAACCTAAAGCTTCTGGGAGATCTTCAAAGAAAGCCTTTTCTGGATCTTTGGCACTAGCTAGTACATTTCTAAATGGAGCAGTAGTTGGATGCTCGAACTTATTGGTGCTTTTAGCATAATCGTTTAAGCTGCGATAGAATTGTAAAAATGGTTTAAAGGTTTCTATGAATGATGAAGCAGTAAAACTAGCTCCATCATCCTTTTTAAGAAATTGTCTATATTTTTTAAAGAATTCTATTTTTACACCACTGACATTGAATGCTTTGATTGAGTAGTCACCTGGTTTCTTCTGCAACAATTCAAATAGTTCCTTATTGATATTCATTACATATGCACCTTGCTCGTTATATATAGCAAAGTCCTGCTGTCTAATGAATAAAAAGATTGGAATCCAGAAATCAATAACGCCTTGTTTGAGTTTTATTGGTTCTGATTTTAGTATTTTGATAAGTTCGCTGATTTTTTTCGGTTTGTCTACAGATGATTTAACAAACTTATCACAGATATTCCATAAACCTTGAATTAAGTTGTTCTGGGGTTCGCCTAGGACATATACTCCAGTATCAGAAAGCCTATGCATACCAGTACTCTTGAATAAAGTATAATAAATGGCCTTTTCTGGAGGACATGTTTCTTTCTCAAAGCCAAAATCTTCTTTATCGCTATTTTCAAGCATTGCGTCCAATAACTTAACTCTTGCTAAAGAAATAGCTGAACTAATCTTCTGCTTATTGAATAGTTCATTTCTGAGAATAGGGGTTTGAGAATAGACTTCTTTACAAACTCTAGATAGAAGCTTATTGAAATCTCTATATGTGTGAACTGGAACGCACTCTCCTTTAAATAGCCATATAGTTTCTTTACTGCTTGATATTAGAGTCTCGTTTATGGCTTTATTTAATAAAGCTTTTTCATATGTTATTTGGTTTATAATCTCTTTCTTTGCGACTCTGTCCTCTAAAATAACATTCTCTATTAAATATTGAAGTTTGTGTATTTCATATAGGTGTTTTTGGATATCGGTTACATTGGTGAATACCACAAAGATATTGGCAATATCACAATGAGCCGAAATCTCTTTAGTCGCCTGAATGGTTTCATAGTCAATAGGGAAAATCATTTGTATATAACCGTCAATATCATTTTGAGGTTTTATTATCTCAGGTTCATTCCTAATGATAAATTCAAAATACCTTGGTGTGCCACTCTTATAGTATTCTTCAGAAACTGCAACTGCTTTTTGGTTGACATATGGAGTTAAATCACTGATAGTTGCAAGTGGCATAGGTACAATACTTGCAGCCTTATATAATTCATCCTCAATATCTATATCAGTTCCCTCAAACAAGATATATGAGTTTTTATAGGCGGCGAATCTGATAATCTTATGAAGACTTAATAGTTCAATTATCTTATCAGGATTATCTATTGCTAACGCATGCTTAGAGTAATCAATCAGTAACTCTTTAGTAATAGCAGTGGATGAAGATCCAAAGAGATTAAGTAAGCCTATGGTTTTAACTAATTTGAGAGCATCATTAATGTACGATTCATCAAAAATACCACTTTCGGCCCTTTCAATAGCAACTCTCATTGCAGACCAATTCGTTGTATCAGAATTAATTTCAGATAAAACAGAGAAAAAGTTATATATAAGATAATCGTATACGTGTGCTAAATTATAGGTCTCATTAGTTTCTGAGGTAAAATCTTTAAGACTACCTTTGCCTGTTGATGTTAAAAATGAGAATAAAGTGCGTTCGTTTTGCCCGTACCTTTGAATAGCCTTTGTGATACACATCGCAGAAAAGGCATCCAAAGGATACAATTTATTGATGGTTCTACTATCTAGCTGAGAAGATATAAACTTAGCCCTTTTAGCCCAGTTTAATAATTTTGTACCAGCTGCATAGTCTTTCGTAGTTGGTAGATTTGATAACTGTTCTGCTGCAAGAAATAATAACTGCTCTACAGGCTCACTAAAAACAAGTTCTTTATACCGGCCTTTAACTTTCATCCATTCATTCCTTTGTGTCTCAGATAATTTTTGAGCATAAGCACCAAAGTTTTGATGGAGTGTTGTTATTAGGATAATATTTCTACTAGGAACATTGACAAACTCTGCTAATCTCTGTAAAAAGTATAATTCTTTTTCAGGGTTATTTTTAGATGCATGTTCTAGGACTTTACCAAATTCATCTATAACGATGAACAGGAATGTGTTATTTTTCTTTAGCTTCTGATAGTAAGCATTCAAAGAATCAAATACATTTCTTGTATCATCACTTTTACTAGAACCCAGTTTGTCTGCCAAAAGATTTGATAAAGAATTGTAGTCGCCAAGAATGTTTAAACATTCAAATTTCTTGAATCCGCCAAAAACATCCTTATTCTTTAATAAAGCTTGAGATTTTGATGTTAGATCTTTTTCAAGGGCCATTAAATAACTGGATTTACCAGTACCATATGTTCCTATGATTGAAAAAGAATGTATGCCGGAATTATAACTTGATAGTAAATTACCTGTTACAGCTAAAGCATTAGGAGTAACAATATATTCAAATTCAGGATCTATTCCGTATTCTATATTAATTGATGGTACGTATTTCATTGCTTTTCAAAATAATATGTATTAAGAATAGATAAAGAATTTACCTCTTCTTTAAAATGTATATTACGAATACCGCTATTGTCGGTGTATTCAATTATATCAGGATATGACTTCTCTAGATTTATAATATGATTGAGCATAGTTGATATTGGCATACAAAACAATAGAGCTAAATACTGGATCTTATCAAATGATATTACCGTATCAGTGCCTTTTATACTTAAAAGTGAATACATCAAAGCCTCTTTAGGCAGGTTATCAGCAGCTGTTTCATTAAACCTAAATTTACCATATTCAACTTCTTTTATAAGGTTTAAATCAATTAGTATTGAAGTGAATCTATCTATTTGTTTGAGGTCTGTAGGTGCTAGATATGTTTGCAATAAAACTGAGATGTCCTTTTTAACGGTATTCTCATTGTAAACATTCTTTTGTTCAGGTACTGAGCACTTCCTTTTTATGAATGTTAAAAGCTGCTCCTTATCGAATTCTTTCCTTTCTCTTTGAAATTCAATAAAGGTTAAATAATATAGACTAGCTATTTGTGAGTTTATTATATTAAAATGAAGTATCCATAATGTCATTAAGTCTTCACAAAAGGGATCTGCTCCATTCTCTTTATTAAATAGATATTTGGCTATGTCTGTTAACTTATCATTAATTGATAGATGAAATGCTTTTAGCCAAAATCTAATAGAAGCAACCATGTTTTTTCCAACACCTAACTCTACGACGGCATTGATATCATTAAATTGTCCTTCATCAGCAAGAAAATCATATCCTTTTTTGAGCCATAAGGATTTGCAGTGGAAGGATTCATGTCCAGAGAAACTGTATCTCATAATTATATATGATTATTTTCACTTTATAAATTGTAGTAGGATGTCACAATTACTTAATAGACCATAATAGGTCCTTGGTATCTACATCTAGAATTTTTGCAATTTGCACCAATGTTTCAAGATTTGGTTGCATAGTATTCGTACACCATTTAGAGATGGTTCCTGGGTCTTTTCCTAATTGTTCTGCTAACCATTTATTGGTGCGTTTTTTTTCAGCAAGGACTACTTTTAATCGGTTTATATCACTATTCATATTATTAGTTTTGAATATCCGCTTACAAAAATAAATAAAATAGATGATACTAGAGGTAATTTAGTGGTTTAATTTTGACATGTAATTGAAAAATACTTCAATTCAAATAGAATCTTCTTTAAATTTTCCAGATTTACGCAGTATATATACAAAATGCAAACAACACCCAATAAAGTGATAAT
>ERZ827363.1524-NODE-1524-length-22370-cov-12.832713_pt1 | contig 22370 bp, 20 predicted proteins | sample MGYA00519776_ERZ827363 | MGnify/ENA primary metagenome ERZ827363 (study PRJEB31778, sample SAMEA3449288) | human gut metagenome | biome: human gut; feature: human-associated habitat; material: faeces | place: United Kingdom | collected 2010/2012 ...
CCGCGAGGGCCGTGCCGTTGGCGGTGGAATCCCAGTGGTGGAATTCGTGGATGGGAAAGCTCTCCCCGGCCCGGAAGAGCATACTGTCCGAGTCTGCGCTCAGCGCGGCGTAGCCGAAGCGGACGAGACGTCCGGCATCTTTTGCTTCGCCCGGCAGAACGCCCGCCATCGGCCAGCTCTGCCCCTCGGCGTCCGTGAGGCTCTGCCCCAGATAGAGGAAGCCTCCGCACTCTGCCGCCGTGGGCAGACCGGACTCGATTTTTTGCTTTATCTCGCGCAGAAGCGAGGTATTTTCACTCAATTCTCTTGCGTGAAGTTCCGGGTAGCCGCCGGGCAGATACAGCCCGCCGATGTTTTCCGGCAGAGCCGTGTCGCGGAGGGGGCTGAAAAAGACCACCTCTGCCCCGGCGTCCCGGAAGGCCTCCAGCGTCTCGGCGTAGGTAAAGCAGAACGCCTCGTCCTGCGCCACGGCGATGCGGACGCGGGCCGGAGGCATCTCCGGCTGCACCGGCAGGGCGGGCGGCTCCTTTTCGCAGAGGGCCAGCAGACGGGGCCAGTCGATGTGCTCCTCTGCCGCGTCGGCCAGAAGGGCCAGCTTCTGCTGTAAATTTTCCACTTCCGCCGCCGTGTAGAGGCCCAGATGGCGGGAACCGATGACGGCCTCCGGGAGTTTCGGCAGAAAGCCCAGCACCGGCAGACCCGTCTCTTTTTCCAGCATCGGGGCCAGCAGAGCGTGCATCCGGGCCGTGCAGTTGTTCAGCAGGATGCCTGCGATGTGACTGGGAGTGCGGAAGTTTACGAGCCCGTTCAGCTCTGCGGCCAGCGTCAGGCTCTGACCTTTCGGCTCCACCACCAGCAGCACCGGCAGATCCAGTGTGTCGGCCAGATGCCACGCACTGGCCCTGTCGCTGACGCCCCCGAGGCCGTCGTAAAAGCCCATGGCCCCCTCGCACACCGCCGCACCGTGTCCGGCGGCACCCTTCGCGTAGAGGGTGCGCACCGTCTCGGGCGCAGAGAAAAAGAGGTCGAGGTTGCGGCTCTCCACCCCCAGCACGGCCCGGTGGAACATGGGGTCGATGTAGTCCGGCCCGCTCTTGAAGGCGCAGGGCGCACAGCCCCGCCGTTTGAGGGCCATGAGCAGGGCGCAGGTCATGGTGGTCTTGCCGCTGCCCGAGCGGGGCGCCGCCAGCAGAAACTGTATCATGTCATTCTCCTGTGATGAGGTAGATGGGGTTCTGGGCCATCATGAGGTGCAGCCCGCCCACGGCTTTTGCCCGGCTGACGGCGATCTGGCTCACCTGCACGGTCCGGCCTTTGGCCGTCAGCGCGGCCACCGCCGCCGAAAGGGTCTCGAGGGCGATGGCCGACACGCAGATGCGGGCGTCGGGGTTCTTATCCAGCGCGGCGTCCACGATGGCGGCAAGGCTGCCCTTGCTGCCGCCGATGAAGACAGCGTCCGGCGCGGGCAGGTCCGAAAGGGCGGCGGGGGCAAGCCCCTCCACGAGGACGAGGTTCCGGGTCCTGAATTTTTCGCGGTTGGCTTTGATGAGCGCACAGCCCTCCGGCCTGCACTCCACTGCGTACACCCGGCCCCGGGGCGCGGCCAATGCCAGCTCCACGCTGACGCTGCCCGTCCCGGCCCCCACGTCCCATAGGATGTCTTCCGGGCGGACGGCCAGCTTCGCCAGCACAGCGGCCCGGACTTCCTGCTTGGTCATGGGAACATCGCCCCGCTCAAAGGCTTCGTCCGGCAGGCCCGGGGCGCGGCGGGGCAGCACCTCCGCCGCCTCCACGAGAAGGACGCTCAGGCTGTTGAACCGGCCTGCGGCCAGCTCTTTGACGCTGCCGCGGAAGAGCTTTTCTTCCGGCGTGCCGAGGCACTGGCCCACGACGCCCTGCACGTCCCCGAAGCCCTCTGCCGCCAGCTGGGCGCAGAGGGTGGCGGGGTCTTCACTGCCGCCGGTGAGGAAGAAGGTGGGTCTGCCCTGCATACACTCGGCCACCGGGTCACAGGTGCGGCCATGGGCCGAAACAAGGTTCCACCCCTGCCACGGACGGCCCAGCGCCGCCGCCAGCAGCTGGATGCTGGAGAGGCCGGGCAGCACCCGGGCGCGGACGCCGAGGGCCTCCAGCTTTTCCATCATGGAGGACGCGCCGGAGTAAAAGCCGGTGTCGCCGCTGTAGACCAGCACGGCGTTCTCTGCGCCGGAGGTCTGCAGCAGCTCTGCCACCTCGTCGGGGCGGTAGGCGGCGGCGCGGTTCTCGGTGCAGCCGGCAGGCAGAACTGCCAGCAGACGCCGTGCGCCCAGGATGAGGTCGGCCTGCCGCAGTGCGGCCAGGCCCTGAAGGGTCAGGTTCTCCGGCTGGCCGGAGCCCATGCCGATGAGTGTCACGTTCATCTTATCATCTCCTTGCAGCGTTTCAGCACCTCGGAAGCCGTCTCGCCCTGCTCGGGCGGGCGGCGGATGACCACCAGCTGCGCCCCGGCGGCAGAGGCGGCGGCGGCTTTTTCGTCGAAGCCTCCGGCTGCGCCGCCGTCCTTTGTGACGAGCCAGCGGATATGGAACTGCTCCATCATGGCCTGATTGAGGGCAAAGCTGAAGGGGCCCTGCATGGCGATGATGTTGCGGTGGGGGATGTTCGCCGCCTCGCAGGCCGCGATGCTTTCCAGCGTGGGCAGGACGCGGGGGTAGAGCCGCTCGGGCGGGATAGCCGCGAACTGCGCCAGCTCCTTGGCCCCGGTGGCCAGCAGAAGATTCCCCTCTTTTGCGGCCAATGCTTCTGCCGCCTGCTTTGCGCTCTCAAAGACGAGACAGTTTTCCGGCAGCGGACTGGCCGGACGCAGCAGGCGGAGATATTCCACCCCAGCCTTCTCTGCCGCTGCTTTGATATTTTTGGTCGCCTCCACTGCGTAGGGGTGGGTAGCGTCGATGCAGAGGGCGGCATCCCCCAAGAGCGCGGCCATCTCATCGGGCAGGAGCCGCCCGCACCGGACGGTGACGCCGGGGGTGCTCCCCTGCTCTTCCTGCCCCAGCGGGGTGGCCACGCTGACGGTGACTTCGATGCCCAGCGCCGCCAGCTGGCGGGAAAGCTCCCGCCCCTCGGTGGTGCCGCTGAAAACGACGACGTTCATCGGCGGTACCCCCGCGGCGTGACCATCCGCCCGCTCAGCGCGCGGGTGGCGGCGTTGCCCACAAAGACGGTGGTGAACATATCCACCTCGGTGTCCCGGAGCTGGCTGAGGGGCAGGATGTGCTTTTCCTGCCCTTCCCGACCAATGTTCCGCACAGAACCGCAGAGGGTGTCCGGGGCTTTGCCGTTCGCCAGCAGGATGTCCACGGCCCGGCGCAGATAGTCCGGGCGGCCCTTGGACGAGGGATTGTACAGCGCCAGCGCGAAATCGCCCTGAGCGGCGCAGGCCAGCCGCTTTTCGATGACCTCCCACGGCGTGAGGCGGTCTGACAGCGAGATGACGCAGAAATCGTGGGCCAGCGGCGCACCCAGCACCGCGCCGCCGCTGAGGGCGGCGGTCAGGCCGGGGACGACCTCCACATTGACATCCGGGTACTCTTCGGCCAGCTCCAGCAGCGGGCTGGCCATACCGTAGACCCCGGCGTCGCCGGAGCAGACCAGCGCCACGTCCCGGCCCGCCCGGGCGGTATCCAGCGCCCAGCGGCAGCGGTCGATCTCCCGGGTCATGCCGGTGGTGTAGCACTCCTTTTCCGGATAGAGGGGGCGCACAAGGTCGATGTAGACCGTATAGCCGCACAACACCTCGGCCTGCTGCAAGGCGCTCTGCGCCTGCACGGTCAGAAACTGTCCGCCGCCGGGGCCAAGCCCCACGACGAACACGGTCTTTTTACTCTCACTCATTGCTCTGTCCTCCAATCGGGTGCAAAGGGGCGGACGGCCAGCGCCAGCGTCACGCCGCCGCCTGCCGTTTTGGGCAGAAGGAGCGTCCCGCCCGAGGCTTTTACCGCCGAGCGCTCACAGACGTTGTCCACGCCGGTGACACTTGCCACAAAGGCCGACGGGGTGAACTGTCCCGGCACGGCCCGCAGCTCGTCGGCCGGATAGAACGTGATGGGCCAGCCGTGGGCTTTGCAGAACGCTGCAAGCCCCGGCTCATCTTTTTTCAGGTCGATGCTGGCGGCGGCGCAGACCGCCGCCGGGCTGAGGTCGGACGCGGCACAAAACGCCGCGAAGGCTTCTTCCAGCTGCTGGGCCGTCGTGCCGCGGCGGCACCCCACCCCCAGCACCCCGATGCGGGGGACGAGGTGGAGCGCCTCACCCTGCGGCGTGAGGGTCAGGGCGAAGTCGGCGGCTTCGGGTGCGTCAGTCTTTTCCACGCCGGCGGGGGACTCCCCCGCCACCGGCCACGGCGACCAGTACCGGACCGTCTGCCCGGCCAGCAGGGCGCCGCTGACCCGCTTGATGCGCTCCGGCTCAAGGACAGCGCAGTTCTGGGCCTTGGCCCAGAGGTCCACGGCGAAGAGGCCGTTGACGTCGGTGGCCGTCGTGATGACCGGCACCGCGCCGCACGCTTTTGCCAGCGCCCGGGCCAGCGCGTTTGCACCGCCCAGATGGCCCGACAGGAGCGGCACGGCGAAGTTCCCGCCCTCGTCCACGACCACCACCGCCGGGTCGGCGGCCTTGCTTTTGCAGTGGGGCGCGATGGCCCGCACCGCGATGCCCACAGCTCCCACAAAAATCAGGGCCTCATCCTGTGCAAAATGCTCCGCCGTCCAGCCTTTCAGGGTCACGTCCCCGCCGCAGCGGCTCACGCTGCCGGGCAGAGCTTCCGCCAGCCGACGGGCCAGCGCCTCGCCCTTTGCGGTAAAGGCCAGATATGCCCGGCTCACTGCCCGGCCTCCGTCCCCTGCCGGAACTCGGTGGTAAAGGCGGGGTCGTAAAGCTTGCTGCGCTCGTAGTTTTCGCCCAGAAAGTCGCCCACGACGATGAGGGCGGTCTTGGTGATGCCGTTTTTGCGGGTCTCCTCGGCCAGTGTGGAGACGGTGCAGCGCACCACCTTCTGCTCGGGCCAGGTGGCCTTATAGACCACAGCGGCGGGGGTATCGGGGCGGTAGCCGCCGCTCTCGAGAAGGGCCTGCCGGACTTTGTCCACCAGCCCGATGGAGAGGAAGATGACCATGGTAGCCCCGTGAGCGGCCAGCTTTGCCAGCTGTTCGGCCTCGGGGACAGGAGTGCGGCCCTCCATCCGGGTGATGATGACGGTCTGGCTCACGTTGGGCAGGGTGTACTCGGCACAGAGCGCCGCCGCCGCGCCGCAGAAGCTGGACACGCCCGGCGTGTCGTCATAAGGGATGCCGTCGGCGTCCAGCGCGTCCATCTGCTCCCGGATGGCCCCGTAGAGGCAGGGGTCGCCGGTGTGGAGGCGGACCGTGGTGCCGCCGGCCTTTTCGGCGGCACGGATGGTGTCCAGCACCTGTTCCAGCGTCATCTCGGCGCTGTTATAGATGGCACAGCCGGGCTTCGCCAGCCCCAGCAGGGCCGGATTGACGAGACTGCCCGCGTAGATGATGCAGTCGGCATCGGCCAGCAGGGCCGCGCCCCGCCGGGTGATGAGGTCGGGCGCACCCGGCCCGGCTCCTACAAAATGGACCATATCTTACCCCTCCTTCACCAAGATCGTTGCGAAATAGCCCGCCGACCGGGCCGGGTCGTAATCGGCCAGGTCGAGCCAGACCTCCTCGTTCGGCAGGCCGCAGTTACAGACCATCGCGCTCCGGCTCAGAAGCCCGGCGTCGGCCAGCGCGGCCAGCGTCTCGGGCAGCTGACGGCCCGATTTCATCAGCACTTTCGCGCCCGGTGCGGCCAGCACCTCAGCGGCGCAGCGTCCCGGGGCGATGGTCAGCGGCTGCTCCATGCCGCCCGTCAGGGACTGGCCCAGCCGGGCCGCAGCGGCACAGAAGCTCGTCACGCCGGGGAGCATCACGGTCTTGCAGCCCTCGGCCTCCAAGATCTCCTGTAAATAACCGAAGGTGGCGTAGACGGACACGTCGCCGAGGTTGAGCATGGCGACATCCTGCCCGGCGTCGAGATATTCTTTCACGGCCCGGGCGGCCTCGATGTGGGCGGCTTTCTGCACCGCCGGGTCAAGGCTCATGGCGAAGCGCAGCGGCAGGATGGTCTTGCCGCTCAGATTCACCGCACCTTTTGCGATGTCCAGCGCCAGCATCCCGCCCTTCGGGGTCTGGGGCGCGGCGATGACCGGGCAGTTTTCGAGGCGGCGGACAGCCTGCAGGGTCATGAGCTCCGGGTCACCCGGGCCGACGCTGACGCCGTAAAAAGTGCCTATCCGTTTTTCCATTCGTCCAGCAGCTCCTTTGCAGTTCTGGTCTGGCCCAGCGGGCCATATTGGTTCGAGAAGAGCACCGCGCCCACCCGGAACGCCCCGGCGGCGCGGCGGTCGAGGTGGAGCTGGATGGCGTCCAGCAGGCTGGACAGCACCGGCTCTCTCATCTCTGCTTCGTCTAAGATCTCCATGCAGGCGTCAGTGGTGGCCGCGTTCATCAGGGCCGCGCAGACGTCCCGGGACGCACCGCAGAGGGCGGCGTGGGCGCAGAGCAGCTCGGTGCGGCAGTCGGCCGTGCGGGAGTGGGTGTTCATGACGCCGCCCGCCAGCTTGACCAGCTTGCCGATGTGGCCCACCAGCACCACCTCTTCGAAGTGGGATGCCGCCGCCATATCCATCGTATCCCCGATGAAGTTCGAGGTCTTGACCACCGGGATATTCTTCAGGGCGGGCATCTTCTCATGGAGATAGTCGAGGCCGTAGTTGCCCGGGGCGAGGATGAGCCGCCGAGGGCTTCCGGCCCGAAGCGCCGCCTGCCCCATTTCCAGCTGGATGGTGTCGAGGATGGCCTGCTGGCTCATGGGCTCGACGATGCCGCTGGTGCCGAGAACGCTGAGTCCCCCTTCCACGCCCATGTGGGGGTTGAAGGTGCGCTTCGCCGTCTCAGCCCCGCCCTCGATGGAGATGGTGACATCGAAGCCGCCCGCGTACCCGGCAGATTCGGCCTCTTTTTCCAGCGCTTCCTTTATCATAGCCCGGGGGACGTGGTTGATGGCAGCTTCGCCCACGGGCTGGTCGAGACCGGGCTTTGTCACCCGGCCCACGCCCTCACCGCCGTGGATGCGCACCTCGCCGGACAGCTCGGGCCGGAGGGCGACACTGGCGATGACCGGCAGACCGGTGGTCACGTCCACATCGTCGCCGCCGTCCTTCCGGATGGCGCACTCGGCCCCCTCGTCGGACAGGCGGCAGAAGATGGGTTCCACTTCCACCACGATGCCTTTCGGGGTGCGGAGGGCCACTGTCTCGGGGGTGCGGCCGGTGAGCAGCAGCCGTGCCGCGCCCGCCGCGCCCAGCGCCGCGCAGGTGCCGGTGGTATAGCCGCAGCGCAGGAGCTTCTGGCCGCTGCGGACGTAGTGCTCAAAGAGCGGGCGCTTTTCCTCCGGCGCTTTTTCTTCGCCGTAGAGGAATGCGTACTGCTCATCGGTCAGAGCATAAATTTTGCAGATGTTTTCCCGGGCAAAGGCCTCTTCCGGCGTCATGACGTCCGAGACGCCCGCCGCCGAGACGCAGACGACCTTGTCGGAAACTTTCTGCGCCAGCTCCAGCTCGTGGAGGCTGAGGATGATAGCCATCTTCTTGTCGCGGGCGAGGCTTTTCAGGATGGCCAGCAATTCTGCCTTGCCCTTGATGTCAAGGAAAGACGTAGGCTCGTCCAATAATATCAGCTCCGGCTGCTGGCAGATGGCCCGGGCCAGCAGGACGCGCTGGCGCTGGCCGTCGCTGATGCGGTTGAAGTCCCGGCCCGCCAGCGCCTCGGCCCCCACGAGGGCCAGCGCGGCATGGACCTGGCGCTTATCTTCCGCCGAGAGGACGCCCAGCCGCCCCGTGTAGGGGTAGCGCCCGGCGGACGCCATCTCGAAGCAGGTGGTCAGCTCGGTGCGGCGGGTGTGAGGCACCATCAAAGCCATTTTGCGGGCGCGCTCCGGGCCGGAGCAGTCCGCGAGATTTTTGCCGTCCAGCAGGACAGCACCCCCCTGGGGGGCCAGCTGCGCTGCCAGCGTCTTGAGCAGGGTGGATTTGCCCGCGCCGTTGGGGCCGATGAGGGTGAGGATGGTCCCCTTTCCGACGCCGAGGCCGATGTGCTCCATCAGGGGCGTTTTGCCGTAGCCGATGGCAAGGTCCTCGGCGCGGCAGTAGAATTTCGGATCGCTCATTCCCGGCCCTCCTGTGTCTGGCGGCGCACCAGCAGCCAGATGACCACCGGCGCACCGAAAACCGCCGTCACCGAGCTGATGGACAGCTCAGTGGGCGCGAACAGGCTGCGGGCGATGAGGTCGCAGAGCAGGCAGAACGCTGCCCCGCCCAGACAGCAGCCCGGCAGGACATAAAGGGGCTTTGCGCTGCCCAGCAGGTTCTTGACCAGATGCGGCACCGCGATGCCCACAAAGGAGATGGGGCCTGCAAAGGCCGTCACGCAGGCGGAAAGCAGGCTGGAAAGCAGCACGAGGGCCGTCGAGAAGGCCCGCACCGGTACGCCGACGCTCCTGGCGTAGCTCTCGCCCATCTGGTAGGCCGCCATGGGCTTCGAGAGCAGGAATGCCGCCGCCAGCGCGGGCAGCACCACGCAGGCCGCTGCACCCACGTTGGCCCAGGTCATGCCGGAAAAGCTGCCCATCGACCAGTTGTGGAGATTGACGATGTTGGAGTCCTGAGCGAAAGTCACCACGATGTCGGTGACAGCCGAGCAGATATAACCGATCATGATGCCGCAGATGACGAGGATGCTCATCCGCGGCACCCGCCGGGCCACCACCAGCACGAAGGCCATCGCCGCCATCGAGCCTGCAAAGGCGGCGATGATGAGGGTGGCCGAGCCGGTGAGCAGCCCCCGCTGTAAAAACACCACCATCGTCAGGGCCACTGCCAGCTTTGCGCCGCTGGACACGCCCATGACGAAGGGGCCGGCGATGGGGTTGGCGAAGAAGGTCTGCAGGAGGTAGCCTGCAGCCGAGAGGGCCGCGCCCAGCAGCACGACCATGACCGCCCGGGGCAGACGGAGCTGGAGCACGATGCCCACGGCCAGCGCATCTTCGCCCCGGCCCAGCAGAGCCGCCGCCACCGCGCCGGGCGTCAGGGACACACTGCCCCAGAACAGGTTGAGTGCAAACAGCACCGCGACCCCCGCCGTGAGGGCGAGGTACGCGAGGCTGAGGCGGCGGGTGGTGGTCATGACGAAGCTCCTTTTTATACGATGCGCTGTAAGAAACGGAGGGATGCCGGGTCGGGCGAGCCCTCGGTGAAGACGAGGTTCATATCCGAGATGAGGTCGGCCAGCTCCATGCTCTGCTGGAAGAGGCTCTGGGCCGTACACCAGCAGTCGCCGGACTGGACGGCCTTGAAATCCGCCAGCATCGGACATTTTTCGATGAGCTGGTCACGGGTCTCCACGACGCCCTCGATGGTGCTGTTGTAGATGAGGACGTCGGCGTCCCTGGCCCGGGCGTAGAACGTCTCCAGCGGCAGTTTGATGGTGGACTGGGCCGACGTCTCCCCCTCGAGGTCGTCGAAGATGTAGACGCCGCCGGCCATCTCCACCATCTGGGCCACATAGTCGCTGGTGCGGCGGACGGTGATGAGGTTATTTGTGGTGATGGAGAAGAAGGCCACGGTCTTGCCCGTGTTCTCCTGCTCGAGGATAGGGGCCACCTGCTCCACCTTCTGGCGGAAGACCTCTTCCGCCATCTCAGTCTTATTCAGCAGGATGCCGTAGAGCTTGAGCCACTCCATCCGGGCCAGCGGGCCGCTCTCGTAGCTCGAGCGCTCCACGAGGACCGGCACGCCGAACTTTTCCAGCTGCTCCTTGACCTCGGGGTCGTGGAGCACCATGGTGTTCTCGATGGCGAGGGTGCAGCCGGCGGCAAGGATGCGCTCATAGTCCGGGGCGCTGTACTTGCCCGCGTAGGCGATGCGGCCCTCCTGCATGGCCTGTCTGGCCTCTTCCACATACCAGCCCTCGGCCTTCGTGCCGGAGAGGGCGATGCTGTCCAGGGCGTCCAGATGAACGAAGAGGTCCATCACCGAGGTGGAGACGAGATAAATATGATCCAGCGGCTGGCGCAGCAGAACGACGTCCTCGGGCAGGTCGTCCACCTCGGCGGCCCCCTCGGGGACGACGAGGAACCGCCCGGCGTCCGGGATGTCGATCATCACATAGCCGCCCTCATAGCAGTCGGCGGAAAACTGGGTGGCATAGTCCAGCGGATAGCTGTGGTCGAACACGAGGGATGCTGTATTGGCCGGGGCGGTCTTGTGCTGCCCGCAGCCCGCAAGGGTGAGGGCGGCGGCAGGCAGGGCTTTCAAGAAATTGCGGCGTTTCATCGTTACTTTGCCTCGATCAGGGATGCAGAGGCGAAGGTCAGCGTATACTCGATCTCATGCGGGGTGCTCATGGCGACGGTATCGCCCACCACATCCAGCGGGGTGTCGAGAGCCGCGACGGGGATCTCGAAGGTAGAGTTGCCCTCGGTGTTGGTGGGCAGATACTTCTCGCCGTCCACCAGCATATAGTCGTAGTTGGGGCTGGACCAGACGATGGTGGCGGTCATCTTGCCGTCGGCCACGGTCAGGGCAGCAGGGCTGTCCACGGTGGCACGGCCGGAGCCGCCCTCGAGGGTCACGTCACAGGTGTAGGTGCCGTCGGCAGGTGCTTCCGCCGCAGCAGGCTGGGCGTTGGCGACACGGACGGTATGGTCGTACCACTTGCCCTTGGTGCCGAGGATGGCCAGCTGGAAGTCCTCATCCAGAGCCTCCACCGGGATGTCGAAGCCGTAGACCTCATCGGACAGGCCGTCGGAGTAGGTGACGGTGTCGGTGGTGGGCTGGAGCCAGTCCCCCTCGTGGGCCTCGGCGTCAGCGGCCATGCCGACGTAGAGGTTGACGATCTTCTTGGAGGCGAGGCTGACGTGGAAGGTCATCTGACCATCCTTCACGGTCAGGGTCCCCTTGCCGTCGTTGGCCTCGTTGGCATGGAACATGGAGCTGTCGGTGTCAAAGTCGGCGGTGTAGACGCCGTCGGGCAGAGCGGCCTCTGCCGCCGGTTCGGAAGCTGCCTCGCTCACGGCAGAGGAAGCCGCAGCCTTGGAGGAAGCGGCAGAGCTGGCCGGGGCGCTGGATGCGCCGCAGCCGGTGAGAGAACCAGCCAGCACAGCGCCGACCAGCAGAAGAGCAAATTTATGGTTCAGTTTCATGATGATATACCTCGAAGTATCTATTTTACAGAAAAGATTATAACACGCAATGGCCCGAATTCAAAGCAGACCGAAAAAGAAATTGCCCGAAAAGGCACTCCTTTCCGGGCAATCATAGAGTCAGAAGCTGCTTTCGCAAGCAGGGTGCACCAAACGGCGAGGATTTTTGCCCGCAGGCAAGGCGATTTTCCGCAGCAATCCTGGGCGGATTGCAAGGGAAAGCAACGCAGTATGCGAGCAAAAAGACCGCCCGGGCGGTGTGCAATGATTACGAAAACGGCTTCCTAGCTCAGCCGTTCAGGGAATCGACAGCGGCCTTGGTGTGTGCGACGTAGAGCTGCTGGATGTCAGCGACCTCGCCCAGACCTGCGATCTGGCAATCAACAGAGTCGAATTCGCCGGAGGCCTCGAACTGGCTCTTCCAGGAATCCTCGTCGTCGCCCGCCATATCGTTGTTGGCGTGGTCACCTGCAACGACCATCAGGGGACGCAGGACGACCTTGGTGTAACCGGCGGCCTTGACAGCCTCGATGACGTTCTCGCAGGCAGTCTCCTCCGGCTCACCCTCGACGGTGCCGATAAAGACATTCTTGTAGCCCAGAGCGTTCATCTGAGACTGCATCTGGGTGTAGCTCACCTTTGCGGTGTGAGAGGTGCCGTGGCCCATGAAAACAAAAGCGGTGCCGTCCTCAGCAGCGGCGTCCAGACTGTCGAAACCGGCGGTCTTGACGGCCTCGGCGGTGATGGCCTTGGCGACAGCTTCCTTGTCGGCGTTGATGACGGTGGCATCGCTGCCCACCTCGCCCAGCAGAGGCTCGGCGATGGCGACGGACTCGAACTGATCGCGGTAGCTGTCCACCATCTCCATCATCTCGTCGTACTCCGCGCCATGCATCAGGTGGGTGGGCTGGACGACCAGATCCTTCACGCCGTTGGCAACAGCGCGCTCCAGAGCCTGCTCCATGTTGTCGATCTTCTCGCCGTCACGGGCCTGGACATGGTTGATGATGATCTGTGCGGTGAAGGCGCGGCGGACAGACCAGTCGGGATATGCGGCCTGGATGGCGTCCTCGATGCCCTTGATGTCCGCTGCGCGGCTGTCGTTGAAGGAGGTGCCGAAGCTGACGACCAGGATCTCCTTGTCGCCGATGTTGTCCTGGTTGCGGGCGTCGTCCTTAGAGGCGTCGCCGGTGTCGCGGCCAAAGTACTCGGGGCTTGCCTCTTCACCCTCGACCAGCTCCTTCTGAGCGTCGGTCAGAGCGTCCCATGCTGCCTTTGCAGCCTCACACTGAGCGTCGGTGTTCTCGTTGCGCTCCTGCACATAGATGGCGTCGATGAGGTCTGCCACGTTCTTTGCTGCCATTTCATCGGCCTCCTCGCTGCTCACTTCGCTGGCGGCGGCAGAGCTTGCGGCGGTGCTGCTGGCGGCAGTGGAAGAAGATGCACCGCAGCCGGTGAGGACACCGGCACACAGGGCCAGTGCGGCGGCAGCGGCGGTGACGCGCTGCCAGTTCTTGTTGGTTGCCTTACGCATTGTTTGAGTCCTTTCTGTTGTGTGGAATGTACGTTTCCGATAGAAAGGGTACGAAACGGGGGCCAGCTCAAACGAAAAAAGAGCCTTTTCACCGCGCGGAAGGCACAGCAAAAAGACCCTTTGAATGTTCGGGCTTTTTGGTACGACCAATTCCTCGTGATCCGGAGCCGGACGCTCCTGTACCAACAGCGGGCAGGTTTCCTGACTGAAAGCTCACCGCCCGCTGCCGCCTTCCCAGAGGCAAAGCCTCCAGTGACCGGCGCTGAGCGCCAAGGCAGCGGACTCCCTTATCACAGTGACGAGATCGCGCGGGACTCGCACCCGCTTCCCTTTTACCCTCCCGGCCGGGGACGAAGCTCCGGCGGCAGGCACCTGCTGTTTTCTATTCAGACGAGGTGAAGTATACCACACTCCGCCCTAAAATGCAATATCTCAGCCCTCCTGCGGCACGGTCCAGACCATGCCCAGCGCTTCGAGCTTTGCGATGCGCTCCGCCGTCAGCTTTTTCTCGGCACAGGCGTAGTTTTCGCGCATCCGGCGGACCCAGTCGCCGAGGCAGAAGCCGTCTTCGGTCTTATAGTTCACCGGCACCAGCAGATCGCCGTGGGCGGCGCAGTACTCTTCGGCACGGCGGAACGCCCCGGCCCACTTGGCCTCCCGGGCGTCCCACTGCATCCCGATGGCGTCCAGCAGAGCGATATGCTCCGGCGTCACCTGGAACGAGCCGGGCCGGGCCTTGCGGGCAGCCCGGAGGTTCGAGATCCAGACGCCCAGACGGAAGCCGTTCTCGTCCACGTATCCGGCAGGCACGAGGAGGCTGCCCTTCTTCTCGGCGTAGAGCCTGGCGCTCTGGTAGTTGTCCAGCCAGTTCTGCTCCCGCACGCTGTACGCGGGCGGCACCGGGGCGCTGAGGCGTCGGCCTTTTTCGCCCTTGAACAGCTCTTTCAGGGCCGCGCGGCGCGCGGCGGAGAGCTTTTTGCCCTCCCGCAGCATCTGCTTCTGACGGGACAGCCAGCTGCCCAGCCAGATGCCGTCCTCCGTCCGGTACTGGGCCGGAACGGCCAGACTGCCGTGCTCCTTTTTGTATTCCACGGCCAGCTCGTAGCGGTGCTGCCACGAGTCGGTCTTTTCCCAGTTCATGCCCAGCTCGTCCAGCAGGGCTTTCCGCTCCGGCGTCACCCGGGCGCTGCTGCGCTCGGGGTTCTGCCATGCGTACCGCTGGCGGGACACCCACTTGCCCAGCAGGATGCCGTCTTCGTCGGTGTACTCGGTGGGGACGTCGAGGTTCCCGTGGGCGGCGTGGTACTTCACGGCGGCCTCGTAGGCGGTCTGCCACTTGCGGTCGTTCCGGTTCGTCCAGTCCACTCCCAGCGCTTCCAGCTTTTCGATCTGGGCGTCGGTCAGCACACCTTCTTTATAAGCGGCACGCTGACTGCCCAGCCAGACGCCCAGCGCCATACCGTCCGGTGTGACATACTTGACGGGAATTTCCAGCGTGTGATTTTCCAGATAATACTGGACGGCGGCAGCATAGCTCTTCTCCCAGAGGATGCTGCCGGTGTCCCACACCATGCCCAGTGCCTCGAGGCGCTCGACGCGGTCTGACGGCAGGTTCCCGCTCAGATAGCGCTGGCGGTTGTAGACGATCCACTCGCCCAGCGCAAAGCCGTCCTTATCCTTATAATGGACCGGCACCAGCAGGTCGCTGTGGCTGCCGCGGTACCTCTGGGCCGAAGCACAGCCGTTCTCCCACGCCAGCTCGAGCCGCTTTTTCCAGTTCATGCCGATCTTGTCCAGCCGGGCGGCCTGCTCGGCGGTGAGACGGCCCTTTTTCTTTCCGGCCTGGACAAGGCGCTGGTTTTCCAGCCAGCGGCCCACGGCCACGCCCCCAAAGCGGTAGGAGCGAGGCACGTCCAGCGTCTTTTCCTCTGCCGTCATCTGCTTTGCGGCGGCATAATAGCGCTCCCAGTCGGAATCCAGCGCGCGGCGGAGCTGCCGGTAAGCCCGGCGGCAGGCAGAAAGAGGCTCTTCCAGCGGGAAAGCTTCTGCCCCCGCCGCGCTGCACTCCTTCCGCAGCTGCTGCACACAGGTCAGCGCCTCAAAGGCCGCGCTCAGCTCTGCCACCGGCACACTGCCGCAGGCTGCAAGGGCGCGTGCCAGCATCTGCCGGTATGCGGCCGGTCCAGCGCTGCGGCGCACCAGCACCACGCCCGAGATCCCGGCCAGAGGTGACTGCACCGCCGGGCCGTTGGCACAGACCAGCAGCCGGAGGGTGGCCGCTTCGTCGGCCACAAAGCCTTCTGCATCCTTATAAATATGTGTTCCTGCACCAAACAGCTTCTCGGCCTGCTCTGCGGTCTGCGCCGCCGCTGCATCATCCTCGCAGAGGACAAGATACCGCCCGGCAGCATCCGGGAGCCACTGCGCCAGCAGCTGTTCCACCGGCGGAAGCTTCTCTACGGCGAGGCTCAGAGCCTGATATTTCTCGGCGTTGGGGTCAGGGCAGCCCGGCAGATGGAGGTTTTTCACCTCAGCACGGAGGCGGGCCATCGCATCTTCCAGCGGCCAGAGCAGGGCCGTATAGGAGGCCGGCATGGGCAGCAGGCCCTCGGCCATCGCCCCGCCCAGCGCCAGCGGCTCCACGATGGCGTCGGCCAGCATCTCTTCGGCGGCGCGGCAGCTGTCGCCCGGGGCGTCCGGCTCCCCCAGAGCCAGCAGCTTTGCCCCCGGGCAGAGGCGGAACAGGGGCTGGACACAGTCGGTCCAGTCCTTTGCGCTCATCTCCCTCCAGCCGTCCAGCACCAGCAGGCCGGGCCGGAACTCAGCCAGCGCCACCCAGCCCAGCGCATTCTGCACGGCCAGCTGCTCGCAGCTCATCAGCCGCACCCGGCCGTCCAGCGTCCGGCCCAGCCGCTTTGTCAGGGCGCGGCGCAGTTCCAGACGGGCAGCGCAGGACACCACCCAGAGCACGCGCATCTCGGGGTGGGCGTCCAGCAGCTCCCACACGATGCAGCCCTTGCCCGTACCCGCCGGGCGCACCAGCGCAGCACAGTTTTTCTGCTGCAGTCCAGCCTCCGCTGCACGGCAGGCTGTTTTATTTGAATCATCTACCAAAATCGACATATCTTATCCTTTCTGCCCCTTCCGAGGGTTCAGAAATTCGCTTTTTCTGCAAAAAAGAAACGCGCCTGCGCAAAGCCGGCTTTCCTGCCTGCGCTGCGCCTGCGTTTTTCTGCAAAAATGTTACTTTCATGCTCTATTTTTATCATAAAAGTTTATTTCTTGTCAAGATGATTTGCACAGATTTTTCCAAATAATTTTCCATTCCCTTTTTCCGGAAATTCCGGGACCGTTCCCTGCTGCCCGTTGACGGCGGGGAGAGTTGGTGGTAGACTTTTTTCATCGGCTCCCCTTTTGGCGGGAGACTCCCCTATTTATGATATGTGAGGTAATCGATATGAACATCATCCGCACCGAAAAAGCTCCCGGCGCCATCGGCCCCTACTCTCAGGGCTACACCGTGGGCGGTCTCGTCTTCACCTCCGGCCAGATCCCGGTAGACCCCGCCACCGGCGCAGTCGCCGAGGGCATCGCCGCACAGGCTGACCAGAGCTGCCGCAATGTGGGCGCTATCCTGGAAGCTGCCGGCGTGGGCTTTGACAAGGTGGTCAAGACCACCTGCTTCCTGGCCGACATCGCCGACTTTGCCGCTTTCAACGAGGTGTACGCCAGGTATTTCACCTCCAAGCCCGCCCGCAGCTGCGTGGCCGTGAAAGACCTGCCCAAGGGCGTGCTCTGCGAGATCGAAGCCATCGCTGAGGCCTAAGCCGCCTTTTCAGCACAAAGAGGGGCCGTCTGCACTCCATTCCGGGTGCGGACGGCCCCTTTTGTCTGTCTTCGATTCCAGTTTTTCATGCTGACTAGCTTTCTTAGCCGGAGAAATTGACTTCGTTTTTCGCTTTTGTTACAATAGAATCGAACTGTTGTAAAAGATTTCCGGTCAAATTTGAAAGAGAGGTCCCTGCCCATGTCCAATTCCCGTGTTGAAAGCCACAGCCGCGCCGAATTGCGCAACAAGATCATCAGCACAGCCACCCTGCTCGAGATCCTGTTGTCCGGCCTCGTCCTCATCGGCCTGCTGCTGTCGATGGTGCCGCTGCTGCAGTGGATGCCCGGCCTGCTGTTCGACGGCAACGACGCCGAGGTGAGCATCTTCTTACAGCGGGCGCTGGACATCGTCATCGGCATCGAGTTCATCAAGATGCTGGCCAAGCACAGCCCCGGTTCCAGCCTCGAAGTGCTGCTCTACGCCATCGCCCGCCACATGGTGGTGGGCCATGAGTCCGCCCTGGAGAACCTGCTGAGCGTGGGCGCCATCGCCCTCATCTTCATCGTGCGGAAGTTCTTCTTCGTACCGGCCTTCGGCGCTCATCTGCCCGACGGCCACCCCGCACCCGACCTCACCCCTTCCCAGAGCGGCATCCCGGAAGATGAATTTGCCGCCCGGCTGCGCAAACACCTCAGCCGTAAGTCTGCTGAACGGGAAGAGACCATTGCCATCGAAGACCCCGCGTATGAGGACAACACCGATACCCTCTTGGAGACCGACGCGAAATAACTCTGCCAAACAGCAAAATGCCCCGCAGGACGCTCGTCGAGAGCTGCCTGCGGGGCATCTTTTTATGCTTAGTTGCTCTTGTGCTTCTGGCCGAAACGGTACTCCTTGCCGTCCCGGATGCGCTGGATGTTGGAACGGTGCATCCAGATGACCATGCCGCCCATGATGGCAGCGCCGACGGTGCAGACCACCACGTCCCGGGTCGGCAGGCCGCGCATGAGGCTGTACACCAGCGTCAGGACCGGGTAGGCCGCAGCCATGGTGATGCTGCCCAGCGACACCATGCCGGTGGGGACCAGGCAGACGAGGAAGATGAGTGCCAGCACCGGCAGCAGCACCGGCTGAACTGCCAGAATGGCACCGGCAGCCACCAGTACGCCCTTGCCGCCCTTGAAGCCGAAGTAGATGGGCTTGGAGTGGCCCACCACGGCGAGGATGGCGGCGAGGTAGACGCCCAGATAGGGCGAGACGGCAGCGTCAGCGGGCAGATGGCCGAACAGCCACCGGCCAAGGCAGACGGCCACGACGCCCTTGAGCACATCGCCCACCGCCGTGAGGGCAGCGGCCTTCTTGCCGAAGGTGCGCAGCATGTTGGTCATACCGGCAGCGCCAGAGCCGTGGGTGCGGACGTCGTCATGGTACAGGTATTTGCTGACGAGGATGCCGGTGTCCATGCTGCCCAGCAGATAGGCTTCGGCAGCGACCGCCAGCACAATGAGAAATGCGGTCATAGAACCAGTCTCCCTTCCTTATACGTCCTTCGCGCCCACCTCGCCGGAGCCGCGCTCACGCACGACAAGACGGATGGGGGTGTGCTCCAGACCGAAGTTCTCGCGGATCTGGTTGATGATATACCGCTGATAGCTGAAGTGGAACAGGTGCTTTGCGTTGACGAAGGCCACGAATGTCGGAGGCCGGGTGGAAGCCTGGGTCAGGTAGAAGATCTTCAGGCGGCGGCCCTTGTCGCTGGGCGGCTGCATGCGGGCCGTGGCACGGGCCAGCATCTCGTTCAGCACGCCGGTGGGCACGCGGGCACCGTTCTGTGCGTCCACGTCGCGGATCAGCTGCATCAGCTTGTTCACGTTGTAGCCAGTCTGGGCCGAAATGAAGATGATGGGGGCGTAGCCCATGAAGCTGAAGTCCTCGGCATAGCCGCGGCGCTGCTGCTCCATGGTGTTGGTCTCCTTGCCTTCCACGGCGTCCCACTTGTTCACCACGATGATGCAGGCCTTGCCCTGGTCATGGGCATAACCGGCCACCTTGCTGTCCTGCTCGGTAAAGCCGACGGTGGCATCCACCAGGATCAGGGCCACACGGCTGCGCTCCACGGCAGCCAGGGCGCGCACCACCATATACCGCTCCAGACCGTCGGTGATGTTGCTGCGCTTGCGCAGACCGGCGGTGTCGGTAAAGATGAACTTGCCGTAGGCATTGTCCACCGGGGTGTCGATGGCATCGCGGGTGGTGCCGGCCTCATTGGCCACGATCATGCGGTTCTCGCCCAGGATGCGGTTGGTCAGGCTGGACTTGCCTACGTTGGGGCGGCCGATGATGGCCACCGGGATGCGGTCCTCTTCCACCACCGTTTCGCTGAAGTCCAGGTGTGCGCACACGGCATCCAGCAGGTCGCCGGTGCCGTGACCGTGCACGGACGAGATGGGCATCACCTCGTCAAAGCCCAGGTTGTAGAACTCGTACAGCTCCATGGGGGCCTCGCCCACCTTGTCGCACTTGTTCACGGCCAGGATGATGGGCTTGTGGCTGCGGCGCAGCATGTGGGCCACATCCTCGTCGGCAGCGGTCAGGCCGTCGCGCACATCCACTACCATGATGATGCAGTCGGCAGTGTCAATGGCGATCTGGGCCTGCTCGCGCATATGGGCCAGAATGCCCTCGGTGGCCTTGGGCTCAATGCCGCCGGTGTCCACCAGCAAAAATTCGTGGCCGTTCCACTCGCAGTTGGCAAAGATACGGTCGCGGGTGATGCCCGGGGTATCTTCCACGATGGCCAGACGCTGGCCGCACAGTTTGTTGAACAGGGTAGACTTGCCCACGTTGGGGCGGCCCACCACTGCTACGATCGGTTTGCTCATGGGAGTTCCTCCTTTCTTGTAGCAAGACCCTCTCAGTCACAGCTCACGCCGTGCCAGCTCTCCCGAAAGGGAGAGCTTTTTGATGCGTTGCGGGAAAGCGGCTCAGACCTCGCCCTTCGGGAGAGGCGGCATTGCGCAGCGATGACGGAGAGGGTTCTTTTTTATCGCTTTCTTCTTGCGATGTGCAGTCCGCTGCGCAGCAGGGCGCGGGCCTCGTCGCCGCCGCCCACGGGCAGCACCTCGACCTTCACGCCCAGACGCTCGCCCAGCTGGGTGATCGTCACATCGTCCAAAAAGGTATCTTTCTCTTCGCGCAGCATCACAGCGGGCACGCCCAGCGTACCGCTGGTCAGTTTGCCCTCACACTGGGCGATGATGTCGGTGGCCGTTACAAGGCCAGCCACGCCCACGTTGCCGCCAAAGAACTTGTTCCGGATGGGGTGCACGGTCACCTCGATCATGGGGTACTGGCGGTGCAGCTCTTCCATCATCTCAATGATGAGGGGGGCTGCCATGGTGCCGGTGACCACATCCAGCTTTTTGGTGCCGTAAATGCGGTGGGGCTTGTCCAGTTCGGCCAGAAATTCCTGCCGGAACAGGCTCATCATGCCCACGCCGTTTTCCAGCTGGTCGTAGTCCTCGTAGAATTCCGGGTCCGGGATGGGACGCCCGGCCTTGAGATACCACTCATCGCTGGGGTAGATGATGCGCTTGCCGTGGCGGCGCTTGCACTCGTCGCCGAATTCTTCCAGAATGTCGATGACAGCAGCGCTGGTCTCGGCGTCGTAGGGGATCTGTTTGAACAGATTCTGACGGTAATCCGTCACACCGCAAGGCACCGCCGCCACGCTCTGCACCATGGGGGTCAGCTCCAGCAGATCGGTCAGGGTGCGGCGCAGCTCGTCGCCGTCATTGATGCCGCGGCACAGCACCAGCTGGCAGTTCACGGCAATGCCGCCCTGCACCAACCGGGGCAGGTACTTGAGCACCTCGCCGCCGCGCTTGTTGGCCAGCATCCGCACGCGGAGCTGGGGGTTGGTGGTGTGCACCGAAATGTTGATGGGTGAGATGTGCATCTTGATGATGCGGTCGATCTCATGGTCCTGCATGTTGGTCATGGTGATGTAGTTGCCGAACAAAAAGCTCAGGCGCTCGTCATCATCCTTGAAATACAGGCTCTCGCGCATGCCGGGGGGCAGCTGGTCGATGAAGCAGAACATGCAGTGGTTGGAGCAGGAGTGCTTCTGGTCGCCCAGATAGGTCTTGAAGTCACAGCCAAAGGGTCCGCGCTCCGTGCGCTGCACATTCCATTCCCGGATGCCGTCGGCCACCTTTGCTTTCAGGTGAAAGCTGGAGCTGTCGGTATAAAAATCGTAATCCAGCGAGTCGTTCAGCTCGTTTTCATCCACGGCCAGCAGCTCGTCACCGGGCGCAAGGCCCAGCGCCTCGGCTTCGCTGCCCGGTTCCACACGCTCGATTTTGATCGCCAACGCATCCACCTCCTTTGTTCAGACAGAACAAGAAGGGGAAGGCATCGCGCCCTCCCCTTCTGTACATAACACCATTATGCCACCAATTACGCGCAAATTAGGCCTTCTTGATGACTTCCTCGCCCTTGTAGTAACCGCAGTTGCCACATGCCTGGTGGGGGAGCTTCAGAGAGCCGCAGTTGCTGCACTTGACCAGTGCGGGGGCCTCCAGCTTCCAAACATTGCTGCGACGCTTGTCGCGGCGGGCCTTGGAAAGATGTCTCTTAGGTACTGCCATATTTTTGCACCTCCTTGATGGGTTTATCAGTTCAGCAGTGATTTAAGGATTGCGAGCCTTGTGTCTACGGGAGCTTCGGTCGGTTCTGCCGGTTGGCAGGTGCACTCCGCTTTCTTTTTGCCGCACTGCGGACAAAGTCCGGCGCAGTCGGGGCTGCAAAGCAGCACCGTGGGGATCTGGAACATGAATTCCTGGCTGAGCCACTCATCCACATCCAAATGCCCTTTTTCATCCAGCGGAAGCTCGAAATCCGGGTCATCCAGATCCCGTTCCTTGACGGTCCACTCCGTATCGACTGTCTCTTCCCGGGTGACCGGGTCCAGGCAGCGGGCGCACTCTCCGTGCACCAATGCGTTTGCCCGCAGTGTCATCCGGATCTCGTCGCCGTCCGTCTCCGCGTCAAACACCGCAGTGACCGGCTGAGGGATCCTTGCACCGGCATAATCATGAGCAGATAAATCACACTGAAACTCTGCATGATAGGGTTGCCTGCCGGCTGTGATAAACTTTCTCAGGTCAAATTGCATAGTACACCTCTAAAAGGCTGCTTTGTTAGTATAGCGCCAACAAAGGCCTTTGTCAACACCAAAACAGGCAGAAAACCGAAAAAATTTCAAATTTTCCGGTCTCCTGCCTGTTGTAAGCCTACCGTTCGGAACTTACAGGTACTTCTTCACGTTGTGGGGCAGGGCAGCCTCTTCTGCGCTGACGGTGACGGTGACCTTGACGGAGTCGCCCGCAATGGCAGCCATCTCATCCAGCACAACGCCCAGACGGTTGATGTCGTGGTCCAGCACCTTCAGGATGCCGTCGATGTACAGGTCGGTGATATCGTAGTTGCTTGCCATCAGGCCGGCAACAAAGCCGTACAGCATCTCGCCGCCGGCGATCTTGTACTCGTCCAGGTCGATCAGACGTGCAGCAGGAGCGATGTCGTAGGTGAGCTTCATGCCCTTTTCCACGACGACCACGTTGCCCTTGGAGGTCTTGACCGCGTCATTGATCTGGTCGATCATCGCCTTGGTCTTGCCGGAGCCCTTGGTACCAACAATCAGTTTAATCATAGTTCAGT
>ERZ827363.1528-NODE-1528-length-22302-cov-4.386075_pt1 | contig 22302 bp, 20 predicted proteins | sample MGYA00519776_ERZ827363 | MGnify/ENA primary metagenome ERZ827363 (study PRJEB31778, sample SAMEA3449288) | human gut metagenome | biome: human gut; feature: human-associated habitat; material: faeces | place: United Kingdom | collected 2010/2012 ...
GCATTCAGTTCTTTGCTCATAAAAAAGGTGTAGGTTCTACCAAGAACGGCCGTGATTCCGAGTCCAAGCGTCTCGGCGCCAAGCGTGCCGACGGCCAGAAGGTCTTAGCCGGCAACATTCTGGTCCGGCAGCGGGGCACTCACATCCATCCTGGCACCAACGTTGGGATCGGCAGCGACGACACCCTGTTCGCTCTGGTGGACGGCGTCGTGAAGTTCGAGCGCTTAGGCCGCGACCGCAAAAAGGTCAGCGTCTATACCGTTCAGTAAAAGCGAAAACCCCGAGCGATCCGCTTGGGGTTTTTTGATGCGGCCCTTCGTTCTCGATCTGAGTGCTGCGTTTTCTGCCCGCAGCGGTCGTATCTTTTCCTCCTGCCGGCAGATACTAAAGTTGCTGGCTCAAGTGTGTTTTGCCGTGGGGTGAAACACGCTTTCGGGGGTTAGAAGTTCCGTTACGGTTTCGGCCGGAAAGGCATGGTTTTTTCAGTATGTTTATCGATCGGGCAAAAATTTTCATCAAAGCTGGCGACGGCGGCAACGGCGCAGTTTCTTTCCATCGGGAGAAGTATGTGGCAGCCGGCGGGCCGGACGGCGGCGACGGCGGAAAAGGCGGCGACGTGGTCTTTGTCGTGGACAAAAGCGTGGACACGCTGGTGAACTTCCGCTACCGTTACAAATTTGAGGCCCAGAACGGTCAGCCCGGCGGATCCAAGCGCTGCTCCGGAAAGAGCGGTGAGGATCTGATCATCCGGGTGCCTCTGGGCACCATCGTAAGAGAAGCGGCCTCCGGACAGGTCATGGCCGACCTGTCTTCGGGAGAACCGGCAGTCCTGGCCCGGGGGGGCAAGGGCGGTGCGGGAAACCAGCACTTCGCCACGGCGACCCGGCAGATCCCCCGGTTCGCCAAACCCGGAGCCAAGGGCGAGAGCTTTGAAGTGACGCTGGAGCTGAAGCTCCTGGCAGACGTGGGGCTGGTGGGCTTTCCAAATGTGGGAAAATCCACCTTCATTTCCGTGGTCAGCGCCGCAAAGCCGAAGGTCGCAAACTATCACTTCACGACCCTCAGCCCGGTGCTGGGCGTGGTAAAGATCAATGACGAGCACTCTTTCGTTATGGCGGACATCCCTGGTCTGGTGGAAGGCGCCAGCGAAGGGGTCGGTTTGGGTCACGATTTCCTGCGGCATGTGGAGCGCTGCCGGCTGATCTTGCATCTGGTGGACGTTTCCGGCTCCGAGGGACGGGATCCCATCGACGATTTCGAGAAGATCAACTACGAGCTCAAAAACTTCAACGAGGAGCTGGCGGAGCGGCCCCAGGTAGTGCTTGCCAACAAGTGCGACCTGGCCACTCCGGAGCAGATCGAGGCCTTCCGCAAGTACATCGAGGGGAAGGGACTGCCCTTCTTTGAGATCAGTGCCGCTATGACGAAAGGAACGGCGGAGGTGATCCGCTATGTGGCGGAGCAACTCCAGAAGCTGCCACCTCTGAAGCGGTACGAGCCGGAGTTCGTCCGGCCGGATCCGGATGCGGTGCGGAACGACCGCAGCTTCACTGTGGAAGTGGAGGACGGGGTCTACTATGTGGACGCCCCGTGGCTGGAGGGGATCCTCTCCATGGTCAACATGGAGGATTACTCTTCCCTGCAGTACTTCCAGAGAGTCCTGAGAGAGTCCGGAATCATCGATAAGCTGGACGCTATGGGCGTGCAGGAAGGCGATACCGTGGACATCCTGGGCTTCCGCTTTGAGTATGTACACTGACGGGAGGGGACGTTTTTGGACGAGAAGACCCACGCCCGGCAGATGAGCCCCCTGACCCTGGCTTTTCTCGGAGACGCAGTGTTTGAGCTGCGAGTCCGGGAAAAGCTGGCGGAAAAAGGCAGCGCGCCTGTAGGCGCTCTCCACCGGAGAGCCGTCAACGTGGTCTGCGCCAAGGCTCAGTGCGTCGCCGCAGAAGCCATCGCTCCGCTTCTCACCGAAGAGGAGACGGCCATCTACAAGCGGGGACGGAACAGCCACAGCAGTGTTCCGAAGAATGCCGATTCGTCGGAATACCGCAGCGCCACCGGTCTGGAGGCGCTTTTCGGATATCTGCATCTCTGCGGTGACAAGCAGCGGGAGGCAGAGCTTTTTGAAGCAGTCTGGCAGGCAATTGGCGAATAAGTTGGGAGGTCTCTATGGAAAAGCAGCATCGTGGGATGAGCGTGTTTCTGGATGTCCTTCTGGTCCTTTTGGGAACCTTTATCTATGCGGCGGGGCTTTACTTTTTCATTGAACCGGCCAACATTGCGCCCGGCGGCGTCAGCGGCATTGCAGTGCTGATCAACTACCTGACCCATGCGCCCATTGGCATTGTCAGTGCGGCCATCAACATCCCGCTGATCCTGATCGGATACCGGTTCGTGGGGCGGGAATTTATCTGGAAGACGCTGCTGTCCATCGCCAGTTTTACGGTATTTTACGACTATGTGCTCAGCTTTTTCCCGGTGTATCAGGGAGAGCGGCTTTTGTCCTGCATCTTCGGCGGGGTGATCTGGGGCATCGGCATCGGGCTGGTGTTCCTGCGGTCGGGCTCCACCGGCGGTACGGACATCATCATCAAGATCATCAACAAGAAGTTCCCTCATATGCCGCTGGGGCGGGTGACGCTGGCGACAGACGCCGTGATCATTCTGGCCTCCGTGTTTGTGTACCACAGCATCGAATCGGCGCTTTACGCCATCATCACCATCTTCGTCTGCTCGCAGGTCATGGATACGATCATCTACGGCGGCGACAAGGGGAAGCTGGTCTATATCATCTCGAACCGTTCCCGGGAGATCGCCGACGCCGTAATGAAGGCGCTGGACCGGGGCACCACCTTCTTGAAAGGGGAGGGCGGCTACACCGGCGAGGACAAGCGGGTCTTGATGTGCGCCCTGCGGCGGAACGAGTATCATACCGTTAAGACCATTGTCCAGAATCTGGATCCCGACGCCTTTATGATCGTTTCGGATTCCTCCGAGGTGCGAGGCGAGGGCTTCAAGGCAATGGCTGAGAAGGAATAAAAAGAGCCGGAGCCTCAAAGCTCCGGCGGGAACCGTTATTTGCAGTCGGAAACGGAAGGCTCGGTCAGATTCTGGCCGGCGGCTTTGCCCTTCTTCCGGCTGGGAACGGCGTTTGTCAGCTCCTGTTCAGGGGCAGGCGCCGGGCGGTTCTGTGCGTTTTTCTTCATGTTTTTCACCTCGCTTTTCGAGGTTAGTATCTGCGGCTCCCGGCGGTTTATGCGGGCGCCAAACAAGAAAGGATGAATCGTCATGTCCGGACATTCCAAATGGAACAACATCAAACGCAAAAAAGAAAAGACCGATGGTGCCAAGGCACAGATCTTCACCAAGATCGGCCGTGAGATCGCAGTTGTGGTAAAAATGGGCGGCGGCGACCCCAACAACAACAGCGCCCTGAAGGTGCTGATCGCCAAGGCAAAGGCCAACAACGTCCCCAATGACAACATCGACCGCATCATCAAGAAGGCCCTGGGAGACGGCGACAAGAACAGCTACGAGAACATCACCTATGAAGGATACGGCCCCAACGGCGTTGCTGTCATCGTGGAATGCCTGACCGACAACCGCAACCGCACCGCAGGCGACGTCCGCCACATCTTCGACAAGTTCGGCGGCAACTTAGGTACCAGCGGCTGCGTTTCCTTCGGCTTCAAGCAGAAGGGCGTGTTCGTCATCAATAACGAGGACGGCGAATACGATGAGGATAAGGTCATGGAGGACGTGATGGACGCCGGTGCGGAGGACTTCTCCATGGAAGACGACATGGTCGAGATCACCTGCGCTCCTGCTGACTTCAGTTCCGTGCTGGAGGCGCTGCAGAACAAGGGCTACACCTTCGAGACCGCCGAGGTCCAGATGGTCCCCGATCTGTATACCCGTCTGGACGACGAGGATCAGATTAAGAAGATGGGTCTTCTGCTGGAGAAGCTGGAAGAAAACGATGACGTTCAGCATGTTTGGCATAACTGGGAGAACGAGGAAGATTACGAGGGCTGAGAAGCCTTATAAAAAAAGCCGCTTGCCGGAGATGATTCCGGCAGGCGGCTTTTTGCGGTTTCATTAGGCTGGGTCGGCGGCTTTTCCGCTTCCGTTTCCGAAGGTGACGGGGTAGTCGATGCGGCGGACGGTGCCGTCGGCGAACATATCCTCATACTGTCCAATGAGGGACAGGGTCTTTTCCCGGGCAATCTCTAGGATCTCCGGGACGCTTTCCTTCCGGAGCACTTCCGGTTCGTCGGGATTCCGCCAGCCCCGGCGGCGCAGGTTCAGGGCGTCCCATTGGGGCTCCGCCACCTTGGCGTGGGAAACGAAATCGCTCCACGCAGGCTTCAAAAGTCCGGCGGCAAAAGCAAGGTGTGCCAGGTTCCTTCCTCGGCGGTAGAGGAAATCTTCGATAAAAAGAGTGTCCCCGAAAGCCGCTTCCGCTTCCGTCTGGGGCAGCTCTACGTCGTAGACCTGCCGGATCACGGTGCAGAGCATGGCAGCGATGGCTTCCTTCTGGAGGGCGGGGAGATGGTGTTCGTCGCCGGGGTGGAAGTCGGAGATGTGTCGGCCGCCCCGAAGGCTGTAAAGGGCAATATCAATGTCTGTTTCCACCTGTCCGTGGACGGTGCCGCAGGTGACTCCGGGGTTCCGGGACTCGCCCTTTCCCTGCAGGAAGTAGACGTAGGGGTGGATCTCGCTGTCCAAGGAATAGTGGCAGAGGAAACCGTCTAAATAGGCCGTGCAGACCTCCCGTTCCCAGCCGGACTGCTCCATGGCATAGCGGGCCATGGCGTAGAAAAGCCCTGCTGTATCTTCCTCATGCATCCGGTTCGCCAGCGGGTGGTAAGGGCCGCCGCCCTCCCAGAGCCGGCGGTAGAAAAAGGGATCCGGCCCCTGACATCCCCAGCGGAAGGCTTCCGGATATTCGGTGAGTCGGGCGTGGACGGCGCCTCGGGAAGACTGGATCACTTCGCTTCCCAGAAGGTCGTGAGTCAGATAATCAGCCATTTTCTCTTGCCTCCTAAAAGAATCCGTTTGGATTTGTGAAACTTTTTTTCTTTTATTATACCCAAAAATGCTTTACAAAGAAAGTGATTTCTTGTAAAATTAAAGATGCGTTCAAAGTAAATTCACAGGAGGATGCGACATGGCGTCTGAAAAACTCACCAAAGGCGAGAAAAGCTGGATCCTTTACGATGTGGCGAACTCGGCGTTTACCATGCTGATCTCGACCACGATCCCGATCTTCTTTCACGGATTGACCGACAGTGCGGGGATCTCTGCGGCGCAGTCCACGGTGGTCTGGGGGAACATCACCTCCATTACTGTGCTGATCTTAGCGATTCTGTCGCCGATCCTGGGGGCGCTGGCGGATTACAGCGGCATGAAAAAGAAGCTGTTCCTGTTGTTTTTGATGGTAGGCCTGGCTGGGCTTTTCTCCCTGTCCGCCGTGACGGAATGGAAGGCGTTCCTCTGTCTTTTTGTTGTGGCAAGGGTGGGATATTCCGCCTGCAACGTCTTTTATGACTCCATGCTCACTGACGTGACCACCGATGAGAAGATGGATATGGTTTCCTCCCATGGCTTTGCGTGGGGGTACATCGGCAGCTGCGTGCCCTTTATTCTGGGCATCGTGTTGATTTTTACAAAGCCCTTCGGGATGTCCACGGTGCTGGCGACCCAGCTTTCCTTCCTCATCACCGGGATCTGGTGGCTGCTGCTGACCCTGCCCCTTTTAAAGAATGTGAAGCAGACCCACTGTCTGGAAGACCGGAAGGGCAAGGTGGGGGATGCGTTCCGGCGGTTGGGGCGCACCTTCGGGAAGATCCGTCAGCGGAAGGATCTGCTCTTCTACATCCTCGCTTACTTCTGCTACATCGACGGCGTGTACACCATCATTTCCATGGCGACCACTTACGGGAATGAGGTGGGCATCGATTCCACCCAGATGATCTTAGCGCTGCTGCTGACCCAGTTCGTGGCGTTCCCCTGCGCCATCTGGAGCGGCAAACTGGCGCAGAAATACGGGCCCTTGAGACTCATCAAGATTTTCGTTGTGGCCTATGCAGGCATCTGCGTCTTTGGCTTCCAGCTGGACAAGGCTTGGGAGTTCTGGGCGCTGGCGGTGGTCGTGGGTATGTGCCAGGGCGGCATTCAGGCGCTGTCCCGTTCTCACTTCGGCAAGCTGATCCCCAAAGAGGAGTCCAACGAATATTTCGGTTTCTTTGACATCTTCGGGAAGTTCGCCGATTTCTTAGGGCCGCTGATCCTTTCCTTCTGCGCATCGGTCTTCGGGGCGTCCAATTACGGCATCCTGGGGCTGATCCTGCTCTTTGCGGTGGGATACCTGCTGCTGCGGCTTTCTGAGCGGGAGCAGAAAAAGCTGGCGTGACCCTCTGGTCATTCGCTTGAAAATGTGGTACAATAAATTCCGGTTCCGGTTTTTGCGGAGCCGGAATTTTTCTTTTGAAAAGAGGGCCTCTTATGGATTATGTGCAGCTGCTTTCTCGGGAGGAGATCCGCTTGCCTTTGCCGCAGGAGCTGTTGGCGGGGAAGCGGGTGCTGGTCACCGGAGGAGGCGGTTCCATCGGGTCGGAGCTTTGCCGGCAGATTGCCGGGGCAGATGTGAAAGAGCTGGTGGCGCTGGATGTGAACGAAAACGGAGCCTACGCCCTTGCCTCGGAACTGAAGGGCTGTCCGTTCCGGGTGGAGATCGGCTCCATTCGGGACCGGCGGCGGATGGGGCAGGTGTTTTCCCGGCTGCGGCCGGAGCTCGTTTTTCACGCCGCCGCCCACAAGCACGTCCCGCTGATGGAAGCCTGTCCCGGAGAGGCCATCAAGAATAACGTTTTCGGCACCCGGAACGTACTGGAAGCCGCCTGCAGTGCCGGGGCGGAAAAAGTCCTGCTGATCTCCACGGACAAGGCAGTCTGTCCTTCCAGCGTCATGGGTGCAACCAAATTTCTGGCGGAGCAGCTGACCCGGCTTTCCTGGGGGGAGACCGCCTGCATAGCGGTGCGGTTCGGGAACGTGCTGGGGTCCGCCGGATCGGTGGTGCCGCTTTTCCTGCAGCAGATCGCAGCAGGCGGGCCGGTGCGGGTGACGGATCCGGGGATGACCCGGTACTTCATGACCATCCCGGAGGCGGTGTCGCTGGTGCTTCGTGCGGCTTTGGAAGGGATAGGCGGAGAACTTTTCGTGCTGGACATGGGGGAGCCGGTTTCCATTCTGCAGCTGGCGGAGAAGCTCATCGCCGATTCTGGGAAAGAGATCTCCATCGAATACACCGGTCTGCGGCCGGGGGAGAAGCTTGCGGAAGCGCTGCTGACCCAAAAGGAAGCGGTGAGAGCGGAGCAGCGGCGGCGGATGCTGGCGGTGCGGCCGGATGCGCCGGACCGGCTTGTTTTGTCTGATGCGATGGAGGAGCTTGCCATTGCGGCGGAGCTGGATGAGCCGGAGGTTCAGCGAGAGGCGATCTTCCGGGCGGTAAAAGCCTTAGGCGGCGCGGCGGATCCGGCATAAGAAGAAAAATGTGAAGGGAAGGCAGGCGCCTTCCCTTTTTTGCGGATGGTTTTAGGTATAAAATCGACGAATGTTATAAAAGAATGTCAAACCGATTGTCATTTCTGTCGAACTTTTAAAAAACACCTTGTTTTCATGAATATCATAGTTTATAATTGATATGCATATTAGAATGAAAGTGCGGTGATCGTTTTCAAATGAGGAAAGACGGAATGGAAACCAAGAGGAAGATCCTGTCCGTTTGCGTCCGGCTGTTTCTGGAGCAGGGATACAAGGAAACCTCGGTGAGTCAGATCGTAGAGGAAGCAGGGGTGACCCGGGGCAGCTACCAGAACCTGTTCCACACAAAGGACAGCATTTTGCTGGAGCTGGTGGAGACCATGTTCAGCGGACAGTTCGGCATCGCCCGGAGCAATGTGGGAAACGGGCTTCCGCCGGTGTATGCCTATGCGGTGGAAACGGCGATTCAGTTGACACTGACGGAATTAAACGAGTACCTGCGGGAGATTTACATTGAATCCTACACGCAGCCCGATACGTCGGAATACATTTACATCCATACGACAATGGAATTGAAAAAGATCTTCGGCTCCTATTTCCCGGATTACAGCGAAAGCGACTTTTACGAAATGGAGATTGGTACGTCGGGACTGATGCGGAGCTATATGGCCAAGAAGTGTGACATTCATTTTCCTTTGGAGCGGAAGCTGGAGCGGTTCCTGACGGCGGCCATGCGGGTGTACCGGGTGCCGGAGGAGGAGCAGGAAAAAGTGCTTGCCTTCCTTGCGGGGCTTGACGTGAAAGCTATGGCGGCGGAAGTGATGCAGCAGCTGTTTCAGTTTTTGGAGATGAAATACGACTTTTCTTTGACGAGACCGGAGGGAGCCTTATGAACAAGCGAATTTTAAGCGTTTTCCTGACCATCTGTATGGTGGTGGGACTTTTCCCGTCTTTGGTGAATGCGGAAGATATCACGATAGTGATCCCGCCTTTTATCGATCAACCGGAAACCCCCGTCAGCGAGATCATCAAGCGGATGGAGGAGGACATCCCGAAAGTTCCGGACGGCGTGGTGACCCCTTACGGGACGGAAGGAAATATCACCCTTCTGGAAAAGAGCGAGCTTTTTATCAACACCCCGAACGGTCTTACGGGGACGTATAAGCTGTCGGATTCCTTACGGTTTACTGCGGCATTGGGACTTGATCTTTCCGGCTTGAAATTCGTGCAGAGCGTCGGCTTCGACCCCACCGGCTGCGGCAAGAAAGATTGCATTGCAGTGATGGGCTTTAAGCCGAATGCGAATAACAGCAACGGCGCCCTGCACGTTTTTATCTACAATCTGGAAAGCAAGAGGCTGCTTAAGACCTATGTGATCGATGACGGTTACATGGGCTGGGTCGCTACAAAGCTGGACACCGTGGACGCCAACAACTTCTTTTCCATCACCGCCGGCGACTATAACGGCGACGGACGGGATTCCTTAGTGATCTACGACGGCATTTTCCGGGGAAGCGGCGACCTCGGCCTGAAAGAGATCGTCTTTGACGGTACGAACTGGAAAGATCCCGTCAACGTTTCGGTGACCCGTTCCCGCAACGAGCTTTTTAACCCCACCTACATGAAGAGCAGCTTGAAATCCTCATGGGATCCGGGCAACAAGCTGCAGGTCGCCATGAAAAGCGGCGACCTGAACAAAGACGGCATCGATGAGCTGGTCATCGTTTCCGGAGCCGGCGACATCGCGAAGGACTATCTGAACGCCGACAGCACTCTCTATCTGGCTTCTACTCCGACCCTCGCCGTAGCCACCGGGCAGAAAGGGACGAGCGGCATCGGAGAACTGAAGGTGCAGAACCGGGAGATCGCCATTATGGGGGAAAACGACTGTACGATTACGGCGTCGAACGTCGCCATCGGAGATATAGACAGCGACGGCGTAATGGAGATTGTTGTGGCAGGCTTTTTGGCAGAGACCTCCAGCTCGGATTCGATCCAGTTTGAGAAAGGCTCGCTGGGTTATTCCATTTACCGGTTCACGGATAAATTCTACTGGTTCAGCAGCAACAATGGCGCCAGGCTCAAAGGAGCGAACGTTTCCGCCATCAGCTCAGGCGACAGCCTGCGGGATAATGAGACCGCCTGGTAGCAGTTGTCCGTGGAGATCGCCCATTTCGACGGGATCAACAGCAATCCGTATGTGTTCATCAACGGCTATGTCTATCAAAGCCGGTTTGTTGCAGGAGGGTATGTGTTAGAGCGGGTGTCTTCCTCCACATCCATGGATCAGACCGACAGCAAGAAACAGAACGATCAGAACTTTGCCTTCAACTTCCTTGTGACCAGCTGCAACGGCACCGACGTCAACGAGGTTTTCATTTTGGATGCGGCAGTCGGCAACTTCTACGGCAGTAATTCCGGAAAAGAAAGCATCGAGATGGTTGTCGGCTTCAAGACCGACAAGAACAGCCAGTATTATTTCCGGAAAGTTTCCATGCGGAAGGACGATTCGGGCAGCTGGAAGCTGGAGGTTAATCCGTATTATTTGAACGTTGCTTCAGAAGCGACTGCAGGCTATACCTTTGCCGCAGTGGATGTTGACGACGACAGCATCATTGCCCGCTACAACAGCACTCAAGCCGCTTACACCGACCCTAACGTGGTTGCGTTCCTGCAGGCAGCACCCTACTACTCCGATTTAGGCGCCGGGAACAGTTCCACGGTTTACAGCTACTCCGAAAGCTATACCCAATCCACGACCTCCGGCTCGGAATTCTCTTATGGCCTTGGGATCTCGGCGGAATTTTCCACCCCGGCGGTAAAAACGGAAGTCAGCACCACCATCAGCGGCAGCATTTCCAATGCGTTTACCGAATCCCTGACCACGGAGTATACCACCTCCTTTGAAGCAAACGACCACAATCAGGTCATCGTCCGGCGGACGTTGGTTTATCTCTATTGCTACGATATTTTAACAGGAACGGACATAAATGGAAAGCCCGTTTACGAGACCTGCGGCTTGGTTATGTCCGTTCCCCAGTATCCGGTGCTGACCTCCCTGTCCATGGAGCAGTACGACGAATTTGCCGCAGCTTACAACGCAAAGTACGGCGCAGGAGTCGAGGGCTACTCGTCCTATTATCTGGATGTGATGGGGAAGAACGACGGCGCCCTGTTAAAAAAGTATTACCTGAACAACGAAGGCAACCCCTTTTCTTATGCGTCGGATGTTTCCGCTTATTCCAACGGCTTCCATATGAGCAAGGGCGACGTGTGGATGGAGCTGTCTCATTCCGGCGGCACCTCCCAGCTGGCGTACAGCACTTCCATCGGGACGGAACGCTCTAAAACCGCCAGCGACAGCGTTTCGGTCAATATGTCCCTGTCGGTGGGCGGGAGCTTTGCGGGCTTCGGCGCTTCAGTCGGGGTCAGCACCAGCTTGAGCTCCTTGAGGAGCAGAGGCGTGTCTGAAGCAAAAGTCACCACCACCCTGACCAGCGGCTCCGTGCAGAACCTGCAGAGCAACCAGACGGATTACAGGTTTAGCTGGCAGCTGATCGGCTGGAAGACGGATCCCGGTGACGGGCTGTTCAAGGATGTCCCCTTTGTCGGGTATGCGGTCAAAGGCACCGCAGCCCCTCCTCCCTGCGTCAACGACCTGCAGTATGCAGCTACGGATGAAGCCGGAAAAGTCCGCCTTTTCTGGAGCAAGCCGGAGGAAAAGGAAGGCCGCACGGCGATCGATCAGTACTATATCTACCGGACGGATCAGGGCAAGCGGGAATACGTCGGCTGGACCGATGCAGATGTGACAGAGTACATGGTCACGTTCAATCCCCCCAGTGCGATGTATATCGTCGTGACCCAAGGCACCAACAGGCTTTCCGGTATTGATTCCAATGAGATATTGGTCATCTCCACCGTAAGTGAGGAGCAGGTCAAGAAGATGATCGACGAAGCCAGCGCCAAGCTGGAAGCGTCTATCGCAGCACTGAAAACCGCCATCGAAGAGGGGCAGTCCGAAGCCATCGCTCAGGCAATCGCCGAAGTGACCGCCGCTTATAAAGAGGCAGACGCCCTGCTGAAGGCGGATCTGGAAGCAGATCTGAGCGAGCTGAAAGTGAAGATGAAGGACGCCGATGATGCGCTGAAGGTTGCTATTGATCAGGTTCAGGCAAACCTTGATCAGGCGGTGGAAGACCTGACCCGATTGATCCTGGAAGGCGACCAGGCCAGTGCGGAAGAGCTGAAAAAGGCCATCACGGAGCTGTCGAACGCTTACAAAACGGCGGACGATCTGATGAAAGCGGATCTTTCGACGCTTTCTGAAAAGGTGGCGAAATTGGATGAAACCCTGTCGGCGGTGGATGCCGCTTTGCAGCGCTCCATCGAGCGGGTGCAGACAAATCTGGATCAGGCGATCGAATATCTGACCCGGATGATTGAGTCCGGCGATCAGAATAGTGCCGACAATCTGCAGAAGGCGGTCAGCGAGCTGACGGAAGCCTACGGGGCGGCGGATGCGATTTTGCAGTTGGATTTTTCCGACCGGCTTGCCGCTTCGGAAAAAGAAGCCGGTGCGAACCTGCAGGCGGCCGTGGCTGCGGCGCAGACGAAGCTGAACGAAGCCATTGAAGCGCTTCAAAAAGCGATTGCCGATGGCGACGCCGCTAATTCCGCAGAGCTGAAAGCGGCGGTGGAGACTTTGACGAAAGCCTACGAAGCGGCGGACGCTGCCCTGCAGAAGAATCTCGACGAAGTCCAGAGCACGCTGGAGCAGGAGATCGAAGCCCTGCGGACGGAGCTTCAATCCCTTCGGGAGCAGATGAACACCGGCAAACAGGAGACCGACGAAAGCATCCAGACTATGGCGGCGGTCAACAGCACCCAGCAGACGGAGCTTAATACCTCGAAGGGGTTAGCAACGGCGGGGCTGTGCCTTTCCGGCGTGTCGCTGCTTGGGAACATCGCTTTGCTGATCGCATATCTGCAGAAGAAGCGAAAACAATAAAACAAAACGCCCCTCTGCTCGGAACCATTCCGGGCGGAGGGGCGTTTTTACGTGTAAAAGAAAACCGCCGCAGACGAAAAGCCTGCGGCAGTTTGAGAAATCCGTGCCTTAGTCGTTCACGAAGGGCAGGAGAGCGATGTGGCGAGCACGCTTCACAGCCACGGTCAGCTGACGCTGATGACGGGCGCAGGTGCCGGTCACACGGCGGGGAATGATCTTCGCCCGCTCGGAAAGAACCTTCCGGCTGTACTTGCCGATGGTCTTGTAGTCGATGTTCTCCACTTTGTCGACGCAGAATGCGCAGACTTTTCTGCGGGGCTTGCGGCCGCCGCGATTATTACGATCCATCATGATGGAGTTCCTCCTTTACGATATGCTTAAAATCGGCTCAGAACGGCAGGTCGCCGTCGTCCGTATCCACTTCCTCGAACTTTCCGAAGTCGCCTACGGAAAGGCTTCCGCCTCTCTGAGGCTCCTCAAACTGAGGGGGTTCGGTGGGGAAGGGGATGCCGCTGCGGTCGTTGGCCATGCCGCCATTCGGTTTGCTGTCGGCGAAATAGGCCTGATCGACCATGACCTCGTAGGCCGTCCGCTTCGCTCCGGTCTTGTCCTCGTAGTTCCGGGACTGGAGGCTGCCCTCCACCGCAATCATGCGGCCCTTTGCGAAGTATTTGCTGATAAACTCAGCTGTTTGACGCCATGCTACACAGGGAATGAAGTCCGCCTGTCTTTCCGCACTGCCCTTGGGCTGGTAGTTGCGGTCAACTGCCACCCGGAAGGTCGCTACGGAAACGCCGCTGCCGGTCTGTCTCAGTTCAGGGTCGGCCACCAGCCGTCCCATCAGGATCACACGGTTCAGCATAGCAGACCCTCCTTACACTCTGGTAACGACCAGAGAACGCAGAATGCCGTCGGTAATGTTCAGCCGTCTTTCAAGCTCCATGGGGAAGGAAGGAACGCTGTCAAAGTTGTACAGCACATAGTAGCCTTCGGTCTCATCGCTGATCTCGTAGGCCAGAACACGCTTGCCCCACTCGTCAACAGACTCGAGGGTGCCGTTTTCCTTGATGATGTCAGAGAACTTCTCAACCAGAGCCTTGATTGCATCTTCGCCCTGCTTGGTGCTGAACACCACCATTGCCTCGTATTTCTCGTTTGCTTTTGCCATTAAAAGCACCTCCTTTTGGACATATGGCCCCGAAACGTTTGGGTCCGGAGCAAGGATCGTCACAGGCTCATGCCAGTAACAGAATAATTATACCAGTCCCGCCTTCCTTTGTCAAGTAAAAAGCTCCCTTTTTCCGGTAATTTTCCCCAAGCGGGCGGAATGCAGGAAAAGACTGGTCTGCATTTGCGGTTTTTCGGCAGATTTGTTGTATTGAAAGGAAAAGTCCGTTATAATGAAGAAAATGCAACCGAAAAGAGGCAAAAATATGACGAAAATTCAAGCGCATCGGGGCGCCTGCTCCGAGCGCCCGGAAAATACAATGGCGGCCTTCCGGCGGGCCATCGAGCTTCACGCCGACGGCATCGAAACGGACGTGGCCCTCCTTGCGGACGGATCCCTTATCATCCACCACGACGACAAGTTCGGTCGGACGGTGCCGGGCTTAAGCGGCTCTATCTACGACCACACCTTTGAGGAGATCCGGAAGCACAGCGCCGGCGCTTATTATTCCGAAGAATACAAGGACGAAAAGGTTCCCACGCTGGAGGAACTTCTGGAGCTGATGCAGGGCAATTCCATGATCTTAAACGTAGAGCTGAAAACGGCTCAGGGCTTCATCAACGGGGTGGAAGACCGAGTGGTGGAGCTGCTCCGGCAGTACCATATGGAGGATCGCTGCATCATTTCCTCCTTCCACCATCCCTATTTGGCAAACATCAAAAAGCGCTACCCCCAGATTCCTGTAGGCGCCCTTTATTATTCCACCCTTGGCTGGAAGATCCCGGATCTGGCGGATTATGCGGCGGCAAATCATTTTGATGCCCTCCATGCGTGGTATCCGTTGGTGAATGAGGAGCTGGTGGAAAAAGCTCATCGCATGGGCATTGCCGTCAATGTCTGGACGCCGGACGAGGAAGCGGACATCGACCGGATGCTCGATTTGGGCGTCGATACCATCATCACCGACGATGCAGCCTTAGGCATGAAGCTGAGGGATGCGTCTGAAAGCAAATAAGAGGAGGAAGCACATATGGTCTACACTAAACCCATCACCGGAAGCTGGTTTGAATTCCTGCATCACAACACCGCCGAAGGAAAATACTGGAACGAAACCATCACCGCCTTTACCGAGGAGCAGTGGCGGCTGAAGCTCCGGGAAATGAAGGAAGCGGGGCTCAAATATGTGGTGCTCATGGCCACTGCCCTGTACGACAAGGCGTATTTTAAAACCGATATTTTTCCCGAATGGAAGATCGGCTGTGCCAATCCCATCGAAGTCCTGCTGGACGAAGCGGATAAACTGGATCTGAAGGTTTTCATCGGCACTGGTTTTTACGGCGACTGGACCAAGCCCATCGAAAATATGACCGACAAGAAGATCCTTGCCCGGATGCTTCAGGCTATCAACGAGCTGGCGGCGCTCTATGGCCATCACAAGAGCTTCTACGGCTGGTACTATCCCGACGAAACGTGGATCGGCGGCCATATGTCCAAGGAGTTCGTCAATTATGTCAACCTTTCTTCTGCGGAAGTCCATAAGATGGGCGCACACTTTAAGACCCTGATCGGGCCTTACGGCACCCGGGACGTCATCGCCGACGATTTGTACGTCCGGGATCTGGAGGGGCTGGACATCGACTTCGTTGCATATCAGGACGAGATCGGCGTCCAGAAGACCAAGGTTGAGGAAAGCGCCGGCTTCTATGAAGCGCTGAAGCGGGTTCACGACAAAGCGGGCCGTTCCAAGCTGTGGGCTGACGTGGAGGCGTTCCAGTTTGAAGGCGAGGTCTATCATTCCGCCCTGCTGCCCGCCCCTTTCGAACGGCTTCAAAAGCAGCTGGAGGCGGTCTCTCCCTATGTGGAGGAAATCCTCATCTATGAGTATCCCGGCCTGTTCAGCAAGCCCGGCTCTTCCGCTTTTGCCGGCCATCCGTCTGCGGCGAAGCTCTATGCTGATTATATGAATTACCGGGCGGCGCTGGAAAAATAAGGAGGCAAAAAGGCTTGCTTTTTGCGGGGAAATGTGGTATAGTAATTCTGCTTGAAAACTTTTCTTTGTGACAGGCACGCATATAATGCTGCGGATATGGCGCAGGAGTTTCTACGCAGTCTCCGGAAAGGACTGCACTATGTGTGACTGGCTCCTTTTTCGGTTCCGTAAATGTTTGAGAGGGTGAAGCGATTCGCCCTCTTTTTATTTTGCAAAAAAGCCGCCTCCGGACGGGAAACGGCTTTGCATTTACAGATAAGACAGATAGTGCCCGAACCCCTCTTCCAAAAGCAGGGGGATCAGCGAAGAAAAAAGGGTAGCAAGAAATCCCAGCAGGAACAGCCCTCCGAATACGATTGCCCCGATGATAAAGATCCAGAGGATCGCTTTGTGGTCGTTTGCCTGTTTCTCCGGCGGGGCGGAAAATTGCTGAAATCCGGCAAGCTTTGGCGCAGGAGCACCGCATTGGCTGCAGAAAGCGCCGGTTACTTCCTGACCGCAGTGTGGACATATCATAAAAAGTCCCCTTTCTCTCCATGAAATTTGCCGGAATCGGTCGGATTCCGTAAAAAATACACGTTTTATCAAAAAAGATAATGCTTGTACTAAGTATATAATTTTTCCCAAAAGAAATCAAGAGAAATTTCAGAAATCTCATAAAAACTCTTGACAATTTTAAAAAAATAGAGTATAATATTTCTAACGCATGGAATTCAGGTGACATTTGGCATGGAAAAAACGTTCCCCGACTCTTCAAAACCTCGTTCGGATCAGGCGCTGCTTGCGCTGTATCGGGCGGGAGATGGAGATGCGGCGGCGGTTTTGCTGTCCAGATATATCTCTTTGATTAACCGTTATGCGTATCAGTTTCGCAGTGTGCTGGATCCCGATGATTTGATCCAGGAAGGTTCCATCGGCTTCTTGGATGCGGTTCGGACATACGATTTGGCGTCTGCTGCCCAATTCAGCTCATATGCATCGGTTTGCATCCGCAACCGAATGCTGAAGGCTGTGGAAAAAAACTCCAGCAAAAAGGCCGGCATCTTAAACAACAGCATCTCCTTGGATGAGATCGGCGAAAGCTCCGACGGGTTGACCCCGGAAAAGATCTTCATCGAAAAGGAAAGCTTCGCGGCAGTCTTAGGAGATGTGAACAACGTACTCTCCCCCTTAGAGCGGAAGGTTCTCTTTTCCCATCTTGGCGGCTGCGATCGGAACACCATCGCAGAGTCCCTGCATATCTCGCTGAAGTCCGTTGACAATGCTCTGCAGCGTGTCCGGAGGAAACTGAAATCCATTCATCGGGCGTGATTTTCACGTCCGCTCCATCATCTGCCCCAAATAGCTTAATCGCAGAGCGTTGCAGAGACAAAGGTGGCGGTGCAAATCCGTCTGCGGGCAAAAAAAATTTATCCTAAGCGAGGTATTTTATCATGTTCCAAGACAAAACCCTGAAGTGCAAAGAGTGCGGCCAGGAGTTCGTGTTCACCGCCGGCGAGCAGGAATTCTACGCAGAGAGAGGCTTCGAGAACGAGCCCCAGCGCTGCAAAGAGTGCCGTAACGCTCGCAAAAACAACACCAAGGCTCAGAGAGAGATGTTCACCGCTACTTGCGCTTCCTGCGGCCGTGAGGCGAAGGTTCCCTTCAAACCCCGCGAGGATCGCCCTGTTTACTGCAGCGAGTGCTTTGCGAAGATGAAAGAGGAAGGCTAATCCATTCCCGATTTATTAGGGAGGCAGAGAAATCTGCCTCCCTTTTCGCATATTCGGAATCTTTTCTAATCGTGTTGAAAAACCTTAAGCCTTCACACACCTGCATTTTTTCAAAGTCTCGCTGTAACCGGAAAACTTCGGAGAATTCTAGTTTTTCTCCTCCGTATACGCCGCATCCAGGTTCTGAGAGAAGGCGGGGATGCAGGTTTCAAAGAAGAAATCGACTTCCGGGAGGTGCAGCTCCCGAAGGGCTTTTTCCTGACAGGCCAAGGCGTGGGAAAACTCCCGGTTCCCCGACTGGGTCTCCTGCAGGCACTTGATGTAGGCGGAGAGCTTGTCCGCTGTTTTGACATAAGGGCGCAGGCCGGCGTCTTCCTCCATGGAAAAAATGGCGCTGTAGTGGGGACGGAGTTTTTCAGGGAGCCGGCTGACCAGTTCCGCTTCGGCGGACTCCTCCACTTCCCGATAAAGGCTCCGGAGGGCTTCGCTGCGGTACTTGATGGGGGTGGGCATATCCCCGGTGATGATCTCCCCGGCATCGTGGAAGAGGGCTAAAACGGCACAGCGTTCTGCGTCCAGCTCCTTCCCGAAATACTCGTTTCCGATGAGGCACAAAGCGTGGGCCAGCACGGCGGTGTCCAGGCTATGCTCCGCCAGATTGTCGCTGAAGGTATTGCGCATCAGCCCCCAGCGGTCGATGTGCTTCATCCGCAGGACGAGGGCGTAAAAGCTGTTGTTCATACGGTCGCTTCCTTTTTATGGCTTTTCTTTTATTTTACCAAAAAGAATGCAGAAAGTCCATTTCAAAATTAGGAAAGGTATGGTATAATAACCTCAAACGCAATTGTTTTTCAAACAATTGCGTTCTGTGCCCGGCATAGAACGGGGCATTCCGCCCGCATTGAAGAACATTGCAGCGCATCCGACTTTGCCTTCGGCAAAGCTGCGGCGGTTTCACCGTTCGCCAAAATCGTCAGATTTTGGGCGGATGCGCTGTAATAACCTCAAAACCTTTTGCTCTCGTAAAAGTGCAGAGCATGGTTTTCAGGAATGAAACGATCCGCCTGTTAAAAGCAGGACAAACAAAACATAGGAGTGAACGAATTGAACGCCGACCGTAAAAATTCGCTTCGTCAATACGCTAAGGTCTTCGGATTGGGACTGCTGACGAGCTTTCTTTTCTTCCTGCCATTCCTGATCTGGGATAAGGGCTACTTCATCTATTACGGGGACTTCAACGTCCAGCAGATCCCCTTTTACAAAATGACCCACGACGCCATCCGGTCGGGAAACGTTTTATGGAACTGGTACACAGATCTGGGCGCTAATTTCGTGGGCTCCTATGCGTTCTACCTGTTGGGGAGCCCTTACTTCTGGCTGACCTTGCTGTTCCCAAGCAAGGCCGTGCCCTATCTGATGGCGCCCCTTCTGATGCTGAAGTTCGGGACGGCGGCGGTGACTTCCTACGCCTATCTGCGGCGGTTCGTGAAAAATGGGAACTATGCGGTCATCGGGTCGCTGCTCTACGCTTTTTCCGGCTACAGCATCTATAACATCTTCTTCAACCACTTCCATGAGGTCATCGCCTTCTTTCCCCTGCTGCTGATCGGCATGGAGGAGTTCGTGATCAATAAGCGCCGGGGGGCTTTCGCCCTTGCGGTAGGGCTTTGCGCCGTGGTCAACTACTATTTCTTCTTCGGAGAAGTGGTCTTCTGCGTGATCTATTTCATCGTCCGGGCAGTCTACGACCGGAACGATCCGAAAGGCTTCTATTTAAGCCTCAGGACCTTCCTGCTGCTGGCGCTGGAAGCGGTGATGGGTCTTTTGCTGTCCGCAGTACTGCTGGTTCCGGGGCTGCTGGCGATCCTCGGCAACCCCCGCACCTCCCAGTTCCTTTTCGGCTGGAGCGGCATCTTCTACGGAAACGTCCAGCGCTACGGCCTGATCATCAGCAGCCTCTTCTTCCCCCCCGACATCCCTGCCTACCCCAACTTCTTCCCGGATTCCAATGCCAAGTGGTCGTCGGTGTCGGCGTTCCTGCCTCTGTTCTCCATGACCGGGGTACTGGCGTTTTTCAAGGCCAAACGGCGGCACTGGGCGAAAGGGCTGTTCGGCATCTGCTGTGTGATGGCGCTGATCCCCTTTCTGAATAGCGCCTTCTCCGCTTTCAACTCGTCCTATTACGCCCGGTGGTTCTATATGCCGGTGCTGATCATGTCCCTGATGACGGTGATTTCGCTGGAGCAGAACCGGGAGGAGTTCCGTTTCGGCGTCCGGTGGACGACGGTGGTGATCCTGGCCTTTGCGGTGCTGGGTGTCTTCCCCTCCTACGAAGAGGGCGTCCTGAGCTTCGGGAAGCTTGTGAAATATCAGGAGCGGTTCTGGCCCTACGTCATCATCGCACTGATGGGCGTGATCCTGGTCTGGTTCCTGACCCAGCTGAAGGGCAAGGCCTTTTTCCGGGTCACCACGGCTTCGGTCTGCTTTGTAAGCATCATTACCTCCCTTCTGATGCTGGCGCTGGGGAAGGGGAACGCCACCACCACCTACCGGGTGGTGGAAATGGGCCTGCACGGCCGGGAAAAGTTCTCCACCATCACCGATGACAATGAACATTTCTATCGCATCGACCTGGATAACTGCATGGACAACTTTCCCATGTACTGGGAGATCCCCACCATTCAGGCGTTCCAGTCGGTGGTGCCCGCGTCCATCTTTGAGTTTTACGACGCCATCGGCTACGACCGGAACGTCGGCTCCCGTCCGGAGCAGAAATACGAGGGCCTGCGGCCTTTGACCTCGGTGAAGTATTTGCTGACCTATGAGGATAAGGATGAGCCCAATGCCTCTGGCTACACCTACGTCGCTACAGAAAACGACCTGAAGATCTATGAAAGCAGCAACTACATCCCTATGGGCTTCACCTACGATTATTATGTGGACGAAGCCATGTTTGCGCCTTATGCCAAGGCCAACCGGGACCGGCTGATGCTGGCGGGCATCTATCTGGATGACGACGCCATCGACCGGAACGAGGACATCTTAGACCTGCTCCCCGATGACAAGATGCCGGCGTTCACCGCAAACGGCTTGGCAAAGCTCTGTGAGGAGCGCAGAAGAGAGACCTGTGACACCTTCGTCCGGGATAACGAGGGTTTTACCGCCACTTGTAATCTGAGCCGGGAAAACCTCGTCTTTTTCAGCGTTCCCTACGATGACGGCTGGACTGCCACCGTAAACGGCGAGCCGGTGCGGATCGAAAAGGCGAATGTGGGCTTCATGGCCGTCCGTGTCCCGGCAGGGGAGGCGACCATCCGGTTTGATTACGAAACGCCCGGCTTGAAGCTAGGGCTGCTGATCACGGCGGGAGCCGGCGGAACGCTGCTCCTTTACCTGCTCCTTGTGTGGCTTGTGCGGCGGAAGCATCCGGAGTGGAAGGCAAAGCCCGGCGTCCACCTGAACCGGGAACCGTCTTTCGACATCATCCCGGCGGCAGAAGCCTATGAGCAGAGCGTTTCCCGGAAGATCCGGGCGGTGCTGGCGGCTCCGAAGGAAGAGCCGGGAGAAGAAGCATCGGAAGAGCTGGAATCGGAAGAACCGGCTGAACCATTGGAGGAGGAAGAAGAATGACGACCCTTTATGTGGTAGTTCCCTGCTATAACGAAGAAGAAGTGCTGCCGGAGACTTCCCGGCGGCTGGGGGAGAAGCTGGACGCTTTGGAAGCGGCGGGGCGGATCTCGAAGGACAGCCGGGTGCTTTTTGTGGATGACGGCAGCAAGGATCGGACGTGGCAGCTCATTTCCGGGCTGCATCAGAAGGACGACCGGTTCGGCGGGGTTAAGCTCTCCCGAAACCGGGGGCACCAGAACGCCCTGCTGGCTGGGCTTATGACGGCGAAGGATCTCTGCGACGCCGCCATCTCCATGGACGCCGACCTGCAGGATGACATCAACGCCATGGATCGGATGCTGGATGCCTTTGAAACCGGCTGTGACATCGTTTATGGCGTCCGTTCCAGCCGGAAAAAGGACACCTTTTTCAAGCGTGCCACGGCGCAGGGCTTCTATAAATTCATGAAGCTCATGGGGGTGGACATCGTCTACAACCACGCCGACTACCGGCTCATGAGCCGCCGGGCGTTGGAAGGGCTGGCGGATTACGATGAGGTGAATCTCTTCCTCCGGGGGATCGTCCCCCTGATCGGCTATAAGAGCACCACCGTGGAGTATGAACGGGCGGAGCGTTTCGCCGGTGAAAGCAAATATCCCCTCAAAAAGATGCTGGCTTTCGCCTTCGACGGGATCACGTCCTTTTCCGTGAAGCCCATCCGGTGGGTCACGGGGCTTGGCGTGCTGATCTTCGCCGCCAGCATTCTGGCGCTGATCTATATCCTGATCGTGAAGCTCTTAGGGTACACGGTGACCGGCTGGTCAACCACGACAGCGTCCATCTGGCTCTTAGGTGGGTTGCAACTGCTCTCCTTGGGGATCGTAGGGGAGTATGTGGGCAAAATCTATATGGAGGTCAAGGCCCGTCCCCGCTATTTGATCGAGGCGCTGGAGCTGACCCCTCCGGAAGAAAAAGAATAAAAAGAGACCCGGGAGCAGGAGAGAACCTGTTCCCGGGTTTTTGCTTTCTTCTTATTTTACCCGTGCGCCGCTGGCGTTTACTGTATGGCCGTCGGGGGTGGTGGCGTTTGCCGCCATCACGCCGCTGTCATAGAAGTAATACCAGGCATTGCCCACCTGCTTCCAGCCGGTGGTGACGCCGTTTTCGGTGAGATAGTACCATGCAGGCCCTTCCTGCTTCCAGCCGGTGAGCAGCCCGCCCCAGCTCCGAAGGAAGTACCACTTTCCGCCGATCTGCTGCC
>ERZ827363.1542-NODE-1542-length-22205-cov-7.877065_pt1 | contig 22205 bp, 18 predicted proteins | sample MGYA00519776_ERZ827363 | MGnify/ENA primary metagenome ERZ827363 (study PRJEB31778, sample SAMEA3449288) | human gut metagenome | biome: human gut; feature: human-associated habitat; material: faeces | place: United Kingdom | collected 2010/2012 ...
TTCGCATCACTTCCTTTTAGTAGGTTCAATCTATTATTTAACATCTTGAACATCACCTCCAAGAAGTGTTAGTATATCTAATATTTCGTTAAAAAATTCTTTTCTTGTTTTTGAGCCTTTTAAAATCTCTGTGAATATATTTCCGTCTTTTAAAAATAATATTCTCTGGCAGAAACTTGCACTAAAAGCATCATGTGTCACCATCAATATTGTCGCATCTAAATTTTTATTTATCTCATCCATCGTTTCAAGTAACATTATCGAACTTTTTGAATCAAGTGCACCCGTTGGTTCATCTGCCAAAATTAATTTTGGATTATTTATCAACGCCCTAGCACATGCACATCTTTGTTTCTGTCCACCTGAAACCTCATATGGAAATTTATCTAGTATACCTTCTATGTCCAATCTTTTTGCTATATCGTTTACCATTTCGTCTATCTTATTTTCATTCTTTTTATTTATAATTAGTGAAAGTGATATATTTTCAGCTATTGTCAAAGTATCTATTAAATTAAAATCTTGGAATACAAACCCCAAATTATTTCTTCTAAATGATGCTATATCTCTATCTTTTATTTCTGTTATATCATTGCCGTTAATTATAATTTTGCCGGCTGTAACTGTATCAATAGTAGAAATACAGTTTAAAAGTGTAGTCTTTCCACTTCCACTAGCCCCCATAATCGCAACAAATTCTCCTTTATTTACTGAGAATGAGATATTATCTATTGCCTTTGTTATATTGTTTTTTGTTCCATAGTATTTTTTCAGATTCTCTATTTTTAAAATATTTTGCATAAAATCCACCTCTTATTTTTTTAGGATTTAAGATCTTAAATTTAATTATTTCTATTAGTTAACCTATAATCATTGTATCAACAAAAGATATAAGATTTTATTACACTTTTGTTAGGTTGATTATTATATTTTAAAATTTAACCTAAACAAAATTACTTATATGCCTTAAAATATATAAATAGCTGAAAATAATATAAAAAGGAGTTTTAATAATGATAACTAAAGAAATGATAGAAAATGAAAAAGGTTATTACGCAAAACATTTTGCTATGGATCCTTCGTTAAAAACAAATGCTCAAAATTTATTGTGGAAGTTTAATAATACAAGACCTGATGAAAGTGAAAAACGCGCTAGTATTTTACAAAAATTGTTTGGAACTTGTAGTCCTATGACTTTTATAGAACCTAATTTTAAATGTGACTACGGTTTTAATATACATACGCATGGATTTGCCTTCATAAATTACAATTGTGTTATGCTTGATACTTCTCCAATTAATATCGGTGAAAATACATTTATCGGACCTGGTACTTGTCTTTCTTGTGCTGGGCATCCTATTTATCCTTCTGAACGTATTGTTGAAGGTATTTCTACATCTAAACCTATAACTATAGAAAATGATGTTTGGATTGGGGCTAATTGTACAGTTTTCGGTGGAGTTACAATTGGGGCTGGAACTGTAATCGGAGGGGGAAGTGTTGTAACAAAAGATATACCATCTGGTGTTGTCGCTGCTGGAAACCCATGTCGTGTTTTACGTCCTATAACTGAAGAGGATAGAATAAACTTAACAGAAGATTTTAGAGCTTTATAAATTTCACAAAAAAAGTAGGAGCAAAATGCTCCTACTTTTTATTTATCTTAAATATCAAATTATCAATTAATCAATCAAATTATTTTGTTACTAGTTCAACTTCAACTGGTATAGATTTTTCAACAGCTTCTCCGTTTATTATTTTTATAGCTGTTTCTACTGCTGTTGCACCCATTAAATCTGGTTTTTGAGCAACTGTTGCTGCCATTTTACCTTTTTTAATTGCTGCTAATGCATCATCTGTTGAGTCGAATCCAACAACTACTATATCTTTATTTCCTATTGCTTCAACTGCACCAAGTGCCATTTCGTCATTGTGAGCGAAAACACCTTTTATATCTGAGTTAGATTGAAGCATATTTTCCATAACTGTCATACCTTCTGAACGGTTGAAGTTAGCTGTTTGGCTAGATACAACGTTTAATTGTTCATCTGCTACCTTGTGGAATCCTGTTCCTCTGTCTATTGTTGCACTTGAACCTGAAGTTCCTTCTAATTCAACAACTTTTGCATCTTTTCCAACTAAACTTACTAAGTATTCTGTTGCCATTTTTGCACCTTCAACATTATCAGATGCTATTGAACAATCTACATCTACACCATTAACTGCACGGTCTAGAGAAATAACTTTTATCCCTTTTGCAATTGCATCTTTTACTGCTGGTGCAACTGCATCAGAATCAACTGGATTTACTATTAAAATACTTATATTTTTTGAAATTAAATCTTCTATATCACTTGTTTGTTTTGCTGCATCATCACCAGCATCTACTACTATTAAATCTCTTCCTTCTTCTTTTGCTTTATCTTTAGCACCCTGGCTTAAAGTTACGAAAAATGGATTGTTTAATGTAGATACTGAGAATCCTATACTTCCATTTCCCACTACAGCTCCGTCTGAGCCTGCACTTGATTCTTCACCTTCTATACTACATCCTACTAATGAAAATGCTAGTATTGCTGATGATATAAGAGTAACTATTTTCTTAAGTTTCATAATTATGCCTCCTAGAGTTAGGTTATTTTTAAAATTTTTATAATAATTAACGTTTACGGTCTGATAAAACTGCTATTAATATAACTAAACCTTTTACAACATCTTGGTAGTAAGAAGATACTCCTAAGATATTTAGTCCGTTATTTAATACTGCTATTATTAGAACACCTACAAATGTGCCCCATATTCTACCTCTACCACCGTTCATACTAACTCCACCAAGTGCAACTGCTGCAATTGCATCTAGTTCATATCCTGTACCTAGTGTTGGTTGTGCTGAACCTAAACGAGATAAAAGTACTAAACCTGACATAGCTGCCATTAATCCTGAGATTGCATAAGTAGCTATTTTAGTTCTATCTATGTTTATACCTGCTAATTTTGCAGATTTTTCGTTACTACCTGTCGCATAAACTTTACGACCAAAAGTAGTTCTTTCTAATATAAACATAAATCCTATAAAGATTAATATAAACATTATTACTGGGAATGGGATATTTAATATAAGTCCTTTTCCTACGAATTTTAATAAATAACTATCTCCTAAGTTAGATATTGGTTTTCCATCCATGAAGATCATTGTTAATCCTCTGAATACTGTCATTGTTATTAATGTTGCTATAAATGGTTGTAAACGTCCTTTTGTCACAAATATACCACTTATAATTCCAAATAATACACCTAATACTAATGCTACTATCATTGCGATTGCAACTGGTGTTCCATTAGCTATTAAACTAGCACAAATTGCTGTTGTAAGCGCCAACACCGAACCCACTGATAAGTCGATTCCGCCAGTTAAGATAACGCAAGTCATACCAAATGCAATTAGTCCATTTATTGAAGATTGTCTAAGTAAAGATAAGAAGTTCTTTACTGTTCTAAACTCTGGACTTATTATACTTATTACTGCTACTAAAAGAATTAATGCAATTACCGCACCTAAATCTTGTATCCGATTCATTACTTTTTTATTTTCCATTTAGTTCTCCTCCTGTCGCTAAAGTCATGATACTTTCTTGGTTTGCTTCTTCTTTATTTAAAATTCCTCTTACTTCGCCTTCTCTTACTACCATAACTCTATCAGACATTCCTAAAACTTCTGGTAGTTCGGATGATACCATAATTATCGCAACACCTTTTGCTGCAAGTTCATTAATTATGTTATAAATTTCTTTCTTCGCTCCTATATCAACACCTCTTGTAGGCTCATCTAGGATTAAAACTTTCGGATTAGTGTAAATCCATTTTGCAAATACTACTTTTTGTTGATTCCCACCACTTAAATTATCACTTTCATGTTGCGGTCCAAAGCATCTAATTTTTAATTCTTCAATTCCTTGATTAACAAGTTCTTGTTCTTTTTTCTTATTTATAACTCCATTTTTAGAGATTTTTCTAAGGTTAGCTAAAGAAATATTTTTCATTATACTTTCTTCTAACATTAAACCTTCAACTTTTCTATCTTCAGTTATAAATCCAATTCCATTTTCTATTGCTTGTTGTGGATTTTTATTTTTTATTTCTTTTCCATCTAGGAATATTTGACCTGTTACATGAGGCATGTTACCGAAAATAGCTTGCATTATTTCCGTTCTTCCTGCTCCCATAAGTCCTGATACACCTAAAACTTCTCCAGCACGAACATCAAAAGATACATTTTCGAATGCTCCTGGACAGTTTAAGTTTTTAACTTCAAATGCTACATCTCCGATTTTTGCATCTCTTAATGGGTATCTTTCTCCAATTTCTCTACCTATCATCATTTTAACTATGTCATTCATATCGATATCTGCAATTCTTTTAGTGTCTATATAAGTACCATCTCTAAGAATTGTTATACGATCACATAATTCAAATATTTCTTCCATACGGTGAGATATGTAAACTATTGAAACACCTTTTTTTCTAAGTGAATTTACTACTTTGAATAATACTTCTGTTTCACTTTGAGTTAATGCAGCAGTTGGCTCATCCATGATTATTACTTTTGCATCTACCATAAGAGCTTTTGCTATTTCTATCATTTGTTGTTGACCTATAGATAGTTCATCCATTCTTTGGGCTGGATCTATATCAACACCAAGCATGTCTAGAATTTCTTGTACCCTTTTTCTCATGGCTTTTCTATCACATATTCCAAATGCTTTTTTTATCTCTTTGCCTAAAAACATATTTTCTTCAACTGTTAAATCAAATAATACATTTAACTCTTGGTGAATAAATACTATTCCTGCTTTTTCTGCTTCTTGTGGATTGTTATAACAAACTTCTTTTCCATCTACTATAACTTGACCAGCATCCTTAGTATAAACACCTGTTAGAATCTTCATTAAAGTCGATTTTCCTGCACCATTCTCTCCCATAAGAGCATGAACTTCGCCATCATCTAATAGGAAACCTGCACCTTTTAAAACTGCATTGCCGCCAAATGACTTATCGATTCCACGCATTTCAATTTGCATATCTCTACCTCCTTATTTTTATTAAAAAATACATCCTGATTGTAAAATTATGTTCGCATAAGGAGTAGTTTCTCCTGTACGTATTACCGCTTTACATTCCTTCGTCATTTCTTTTAATCCAACATGAGAAACGAATTCTACCTCTATTTCTTGTCCTGCAAAATATTCATTTATTTCAGCTAAAACTTTTGGATTGTTTTCTTTTATTTCTTCTGCTAAAACTATTTTTTCTATTTTCATATCGTCGCCAACTTCTTTTAAAACGTCCATAAAAGTTGGCACTCCGAATTTAACTGCTAAATCAATTCTTTCTGTTTCATCTGGTATTGGAAGACCGCAATCTCCTATACATATACGATCTGTATGCCCCATATATGAAAGTACTCTTGATATATCACTATTTAAAATTCCATGTCTTTTCATTGATATTTTCTCCTCAACTTTTGCTTTATTTTTTACTGTAACTCTTTTTCTACTTCACTTACTGTTGGCATTCCTGTTTGTGCGCCGAATTTTTCTGTAGATAAACTAGCTGCTGTATTCGCAAAAGTTAATGCAGTTTTTATATCTGCTCCATTTGCAATTTGTACAGAAAATGCACCATTTAATGTATCTCCTGCTCCTGTTGTATCAACTACTTTGGCTGGTCTTGCTGGTACTGTTAATATTTCACCAGTTTCTAAACATGTTGAAACACCTTTTGAGCCTTGAGTTATTAATAATTTCCCTGCATATTTTTTAAGAAGTTCTTCTGGTGAAAGTTCATTTCCAAATATAAGTACTGCTTCATGTTCATTTGGAGTTAAGTAGGTTACTTTTTCAACAACTTCCATTGGAACTTCTGCTGCTGGTGCTGGATTTAATATTACTGGTATATTATTTTCTGAGCAAAATTCTACTGTATAATGAACTGTTTCAAGTGGTATTTCATGTTGAAGTACTACCATATCGTAATTTTTTAATTCTTCTTTTATAACATCTATATATTCTTTGTCTACTTTTCCATTTGCCCCTGGAACAACTATTATTGTGTTGTCATTTTCACCTATTGTGATCATCGCAATTCCTGTTGGAACTCCTTCTAACACTTTTATGTTGTCTGTTTTTATTCCATGATTTTTCATGTTATCTATCATTTTTTTACCGTTCTCATCATCCCCAACACATCCGAACATCTCTACTTCTGCTCCAAGTTTGGCCATTGCTACTGCTTGATTTGCACCTTTTCCTCCTGGTATATAGCTGATATTATCTCCCATTAAAGTTTCTCCTTTTAGTGGAATTCTTTCAGCTGTAACCGTCATGTCTATATTAATACTTCCTACTACTGCAAGTCTCATTACTTTCACCCTTTCCTTTTTGTCGTTTGACGCTCTATTAACTCAACATCAAATATATTTTCCCTTTCGATATTATGTCCATCCCTATATTGAATAATAATTTGTGTTGCTTTTTTGCCTATCTTTGTTATGGGTTGAGCAACAGTTGTTATTTCTGGCGTGAATAAACAACTAAATTTTATGTTATCAAATCCTATTATTTGTATATCTTCTGGTATATTATATCCTTTTTGTGTAAGTGTTTTATAAACAGAAATAGCAACCATATCATTACTTGCTATAATTCCGTCTACATCTGGATATTTTGTTATTAATTCTTCTGCTTTTATTAATCCAATATCATAGCTGTATCCACACTCTATGTATTGTTCTTTAATCCCATATTCTTTGCATATATCTTGATATCCTAAATATCTTTGTTTTGCACTCGAAATATTTTGTGGACCTTTCATACAAACTATATTTTTGCAACCACATTCTATTAAATGTTTTGTAGCTATTTTTCCACCGCTATAGTTATCTGATTCTACTATTGCAATTTCATTAATCTTTGAAAGTTTTCTATCCACCAAAACTACTGGGAATCCATTGTCTTCTAAATTTTTTATTGTATTATTACTATCTGTTACCATGATAAGACCATCTGCTTTTAATTGATTTAACATCTGTATATTCATCAATTCTTTTTCTTCGTTATTATTAGAATTGCAAAGCAGCATCTTATATCCATTTTCATACGCCTCTTCTTCAATCGCCTTTGCTAACTCGCTGAAAAATGGGTTTTCAATGTTTGGTACTATTACCCCTATAATCTTTGATGATTGTTTAAACAGAGCCCTTGCTAGTTCATTAGGTCTGAAACCCGTTTCATTAATAACCTTTAGCACTCTTTGTTTCTTTTCATCATCAACATTGGCGGTTCCATTTATTACTCTTGATACTGTTGCTGGTGAAACACCAGCTAGTTTAGCTACTTCTCTAATACTTGCCATATTATTATCCCCTTTGATAAGTTTTAGAACAGTGTACTCTGAAACCTGTTTCAAATTTTGTTAATATAATTATAATCCCAGATATATAAATCGTCAACATTATTTTTGCATTTTTCGCTACTTTTCTTGAATTATTTTTATCATGCAAACGTTTCTTGTGTATACTTTTATTTAATTAGTATATCACATTTATTTTTCTTACTAATTTCTAAATTTATCTATTTCTTCATCTTATAAAGATTTAATCCATTTTTCATATTTGATACAACTAAAAAAATACAAAATAAAAACTCCCCCATAAATAAGTATAACGCTTATTTATAAGAGAGTTATTAGTAGTATAATTTAAGCAACAAAAAAGTACCTTAATAGGTACTTATATGAACTATTCAGCTGACCTGGTTTTTGACCCCACACTCGCCTACTGCGACGTTCGCTCTGGGTTTGCCGCACTACTAGCCGTCTCGATTTAGAATTTTTTTGGTTATCGGTAGGTCTTACTTCTAAGCCGCACCATGATCATCAACTCCGCTTTTGGCGTTGACTTACGTGGATCCCTTTGCCTGCGACTGGCCTGGACTTTCAACCACAGACCTGAATAATTACTAATATATTTTAATATCTTCTGATAGATATGTCAATAGAATCATTTACCTTGTAATCCTATTTTTCTATTTATTTTTGACAATTCATTTTATTATTACTGTTATGTTATTATTTTATATATTTTAATCATTTTCCTCATAAGGCAAATACATATCATAACCCCTAGTTAATAATGTTAAAACAGTTATCTTGTTTACTGGTACTAATCTAAGTTCTTTTGATATTTCGTTAGTTGTAGCAGCGGTTGTAAAAATATCATCTATTAAAATTACATTTTTATTTTTGAGCAAATTATCATTATCCTTTATAACAAATGAATTCTTTACTTCTTGCTCTCTTTCTTTTTTATTTAAATTGTAGAGTCTTCTTGTATTTCTTTTTCTAAAAATACAATTCAAAGTAGGAATTCCTGTTATTTCACTCAAATCCTCTGCTATTTTTTGTGCTTGATTAAATCCTCTTTTTCTAAGGCGTTTTTTATGCAAAGGAACGCATAACAAATAATCTGCAGTTAGATTTTCAAGTTCCATCTTTTCGCTCATAATTTGTGCGACATATTTACAGAAATAAGTCTTATTTCTATATTTAAAATCAAGTATCATCTTTTTACTTGTTTTGTTGTATTCTATACATGAAATTGCCCTATCAAAATAAAAGGTTCTTCTTTTACAAGATGGACAGTCCTTTATATTTTCATATTCTAAATTATGATTTACTAATGGTTTTCCACATTTTAAACAAGCATCCTTCAAAAAATGCAATTCCTTAAAGCAATCTTTACATATAGAATATGAATTTGTTAATTTTATTGGATTATCACAAATTATACAGGATATATTCTTTGGATAAATAAAATCAAGAAGTATATCCTTGATATATTTTAATATTGATTTTTTATCTTTTATATTATCAGTTATTTTCTCTTTATTCGTTATCTTCAATCAGCAGACCCTCTTTTTTAAATTTATTTAACTTAACTGCTAAATTAGAGTATCTGTTGTTGCTTCGATTGTTTTTTATCATAAATTCTAGGTACTTAACTTCACCAACTAGCACAACCTGTTTCTTTGCACGTGTAACAGCTGTATAAAGTAAATTTCGGCTAAGTAGCATTGGTGGCGCCCACGCCATCGGTATTACGACGATTGGGAATTCACTTCCTTGGCTTTTGTGAATAGTCGTACAGAAACTGTGGTCTAATTCATCTAACTCGTCGTACTTGTAAGTTACGATTTTTAAACTATCAAATATTACAAATATCTCTTTCTTTTCTTTGTCTATATAGTAAATATAACCAATATCGCCATTATATATACCATGTCCACTATTACTTCCATCTTCACTTTGCCATTTTCTCGTATAATTATTTTTAATCTGCATAACCTTGTCGCCAACTCTGAATGTTCTTTTTGAAAATACTTCTTCAGTTTTATATTTTGATGGCGGATTAAGACTTTTTTGCAGCTCTATATTTAAATTATTTACACCAAGAGTTCCTTTTCGCATTGGCGATAAAACTTGAATATCTTTTAATTTATCTACACCGTAGAATTTCGGTAATCTCTCACTAACAACCCCTACGATTTCTTGTAGTATATCGTCTCCTTCTTTTTTAATAAAGAAGAAATCCTTCCCTTTTACATTCAGTTTTAATGGTTCACCTTTATTAATTTTATGGGCATTTACTACTATCATACTTTCTTGTGCTTGTCTGAATATTTCATTTAATCTAACAGTATTTATAACTTCTGAATCGATAAGATCTTTTAATACATTTCCTGCTCCAACTGAAGGCAACTGGTCGCTATCCCCAACGATTAAAAGTCTTGTCCCAGATTTTATAGCTCTAAGCAAGCTATACATAAGCACAATATCAACCATTGAAACCTCGTCAAGAATAACAACATCAGCATCAATTGGATCTTCTTCATTTTTCATAAATGTAAGTTCATCGCTGTCCATTCCGAATCCCATTTCTAAAAGCCTGTGAATTGTCTTTGCCTCTTTATTTGAAGTTTCACTCATTCTCTTTGCTGCACGTCCTGTTGGCGCTGCTAAAACGACTTTTTGGTCGTTATTTTCAAATACTTTGATAATTGTATTGATTGTTGTTGTTTTCCCTGTACCTGGTCCACCAGTTATTATTACAACACCTTTTTCAATAGCTTCTTTAACTGCCATAACCTGATTTTGTGCCAGTTTAATTCCTTCTTCTCTTTCAATCAATTTTATTTCATGGTCAACGTCTATATTTAAGTTTTCAAAATCATATTGTGCAAGTCTTATCATTTCTTTGCAGACTCCATTTTCAGAAAGATAATATGGCATAAGATATACATTTATATCATTTTGGTCCTTTTCAACATGTATTTTTTGAGTATATGCCAATTCAAGAACACCTTCTTTTATCTTTTCTGCCTCAATTTCCAATACTTTCATCGCCTGTGGTACAAGAACACTAAGCGGTAAATATGTATTTCCATTTGATGCACTTTGGTTAAGTGTATATAAAATTCCTTGGAATATTCTATCCCTAGAATATTTATCTATACCAAGCTTCTTTGCGATATCGTCCGCAATTCTAAACCCAATTCCCCTGATATCTTCAGCAAGTCTGTATGGATTCTTATTTATAATGCTAATTGCATTCTCTTTATATTTTTTATAAATTTTTAAACAGTAGTTAGGAGTTATTCCATAAGGAGAAAGTTGCATAATTATATTTCTCAATTCTCTATTTTCCTCATAACTCTCTGTTATCTGTTTTATTTTCTTTGACCCAATTCCCTCAACTTCTTTTAATCGCTCTGGAGTGTTTTGGATTACGTCTAGAGTATCGACTCCAAACTTTTCAATAATCCTAGTTGCCATTTTCTCTCCTATACCATGAATCATACCAGAAGATAAATAAGCGTAAATTCCCTCCAAAGATGAAGGTGTAACAGGCATAAATTTATTTACTTCAAATTGTGAGCCATATGTTTTATGTGTGACCCATCTTCCTTCAACTTCTATACTCTCACCAACAGACAAAGTCGGCATACATCCAACAATTGTAACTTCTTCGTCTTCGTTTGCAAGATAAGCTATAGTGTATCCATTCTCTTCATTTTTAAAAACTATATCACTTATCATACCTTCTAATTTTTCCATAATACAACACTCCTAATTGTGCTTTTTAGCACATGCTTTATATTATAATTGAGCTATTTTAGTCCATATATTAGTATGTCCCAAAATAGCCCATAGCATATTAACTAAAATAATTCATCTGTTTCTATTTCATCTAAAACTTCTTTTAATTCTTTTCTAGCTTGTTCTATCATAGCCTTATCTTGTTTATTTAAAATTACTTCAAATTGTGTAAGAGCCTCACCGATAATTTTTCTATCTTCTCCAGTGAATTCTTCATACATTCTTTCACCTCTAAATAGAAGTTCTTTGTTTTTTTCTTGGTCTCTTGGATGAATTTTTAAATAATTAAGCTCCTCAAATCTAGCCTTTGCATCTTCTTCTGATATTGGACTATTTTCTTTTTGGATAATAATTTTTTTCTTTTCCCCTGTTGAGTTTACCTTAACAATTACTTCTAATATTGAGTTTATATCGTATGTATAAGTTACATCAATTGATTCTTTTCCTTCTGGCCCTTTTGGAACAACTACTGAAATCTCACCTAATTTTAGGTTATTTTTCGCAAGTCTGCTCTCACCTTGAAGAACTTCGACAACAAGTTTGCTTTGCCCGTCATAACATGTATAGAATGTTTCTGTTCTGCTGACTGGTATAACTGTGTTTCTTTCGATTATAGGATAATAATACCCAGATTCACGAGTATTTCCCATTCCTTTAACAGAAACTTCTGTTCCAAGCGAGAATGGACAAACATCAGTAAGCACAATTTCTTTTATATATTGGTCTCTTTCTTTCATCGCAGCTTGAAGTACTGCCCCTATTGCAACAGCTTCATCAGGATTTACACTTGTGTTTGGAAGTCGTCCAAATATTTTTCCAACAAACTTTCTTATTATCGGAAGTCTTGTTGCCCCACCTATTAATATTATTTCATCTATTTGACTTAATTTTATTTTTGCATCTTTTAAACTTCTCTCTATTGGTTTTCTCAATTTAGATAGAAGTAATTCACACGATCTTTCATAAGAATCTATACTTATTTCTGTCTCATAAATATTATCGTTTATATTACATTTTATATTCACTGTCTTCTTGTCTGAGAATTCAAGTTTTGCTTTTTCACATTGTTTTTTAATATGAGATAAAGCCTTTTTATCAAGCTTATCTTCATCTAATTTAACTTGGTCAATAAACATTCTATATAGTATATCTGTGAAGTCTTCTCCACCTATATAGTTGTCACCAGCTACTGCTCTAACTTCCATTATATTTTTATACATTTCAAGTATTGAAATATCGAAAGTTCCTCCACCAAGGTCGAACACTAAGAATTTAGTGTTGTCATCCCTTTTATCTATTCCATAAGCTATTGCAGCTGCTGTCGGCTCGTTTATTATACGGTTTACCTTTAATCCAGCAAGTTCTCCAGCCTTTTTTGTTGCCTTTCTTTGTTCGTCATTAAAATAAGCAGGCACACTAATTATCGCTTCTTCTACTTTTTGCCCTATAAAAACTTCAGCATCTTCTTTTAACGATTTTAATACAAAAGAAGATAACTCCTCAGCCTTAAACTTTTTATCTCCAAGAATAAATTCCTTATCAGTGCCCATACTTCTTTTAAAAACTTCTGCTGTCATATTTGGATAAGGTATTTTTCTTTCCTTTGCAACTTTTCCAACATAAATATTATCATCTTCATCTATACTCACAACAGACGGAGTTAAATTTTCTCCAAGTCTATTTGGTATTATTTTTACTTCACCTTCGTCAAAATAACAAGCTAAACTGTTTGTTGTTCCTAAATCTATTCCTATTATCATAAATAACGTCTCCTTGCTACCTTTTTCTATTTAAAAAGTCCGATTTTATATGCCAATCCAATAGCATCTGTTCTCGATATATCTAATTTAAATATCTCATCTAAATGAGCTTTTACCTTATCTATATCCCCTTTAACATATTCTAAATATGCAAGGCTACACATAGCATCGATACATTTTACTTCTGAACAGAAAAAACATCTTGGCGATGTAAGCGCCTTATCTATATATTCATATGCCTTATCGTATTCACCTAAAATAATATATGAATCACCTAAATATTGATAAATATAAGGTAATCTATCTACTTTAGATTTTAGGTTATCTACAGGAGTTAATTCTATTACCTTTTTAGCATAACTATGTGCCTTTGCCTTATCTCCCAACTCAAGACATATTCTTCCCGCAGTTATATAGTTAGCTCTATTGTCTGCAACAAATTGTAACTCTTTTATAGCCTCTTCAATTAATTTTAATGCTTTTTTATAATTTCCTGTATAGAATAATAGTTTTGCTCTATCCCTCTTATGGTCTGGTTCTGGTTTTACCATTAATGAGAAAGTTTTTAGTGCCGCTTTCATATTTCTTTTCTCTATATTTAGATTAGCCATACGAGACATGGCTTCGGCGCTTAATTTTGATTTATTCATTGCTGATAAATACTCATCTAAAATTTCTTCGCCTTTATCAAAATCACCAACCTTAACATATTGGTTATATATATCTATTAAATCAGAAGGGTCATTTGTGTTTTCATAATTTTCTCTATAGTATTTAATTGCATCTTCACTCATTCCTAACTTTGCACATACTAGACCTAATGTCCCTTCTAAATAAGATGAACTTTCGTATTCATCGCTATTATCAAAAATTCCCTTCGCTTTTATAAAATACTCATACGATTTTTTCGCATTATCTATCATGTTGTAATAAATTCCGAAGTATTCGTATAATCTTGGGTCATCTTTAAGATTTTTACATAAGTACACTAAATCTTTATATAAATCATCTAGATTTAACAATTCTAAGTTTACTTGAACTCTTTTAAAATAGTCATCTATATCATATTCTTTTTCAATCTGTTTATTGTAATATTCTAATGCTTTTTCATAAAGATCTTGGTCATTATATATATCTCCGATTTTTCTATCACTATATCCGTTGTCCGGATATAATTGCTCTATGTACTCAAAAGTTTCTTTAGCATCATTATATTGTTCTCTTATACTAAGTTCTATTCCTTTATAATAAAGTAATCCTTGATGTTTCGGACTGTATTTTAAACCTTTTTGTGCAAGTTCTAAAACATCGCCTTCTTCATCAGTGTTGAAAATTTCATTTATATAGTAGAAGTATAATTCTTCTGGAAATGCTAGGATTCCATCATCATCTTCTTCTAGTTTTTTTATTAGATTTTTATAGATTTCCGTAGCTTCTTCTCTTTTATCTTCATAATCTAAAATAAGAGCTTCTAAGAAGTCTAAGTTCTGATTTTCAACATCTTCATTTCTTAAAGATTTTATTTCTTCTTTAGCAATTTCGATTTCTTCTACTTCTATTAAGATTCTTATTTTATATATGTATGCAAATAAATTATATGGGTCTTTATATAAGATATCATTACATTCATCAAATGCTTCTTTCAGATATTCCAATTCATAAAGTGATCTAATTTTCATCATATATGCTTCTGATACTTCAGGGTTTATTTCTATAATTTTGTCACAAACCTTTAGCACTTCTTCATATTGTTGATTTGCAAATAAAATTTTATTCTTCATATTTAAAAATTGTACATCATTTGGAAGTATCTCAAGTGATTTATTCAATTCTTTTAGAGCATTATTATTTTCGCCTTTTTGATTATATATCCATGCTTTTGTAAAATATACATTCTCCATAGATTTATATTTAGGTGCAAAATTACTTAACTTTTCTTCTGAAGCATTTTCTATTCCATTTTTCCACATATCTGCATACTTTAATGCCTCGTCATATTTTTTCATATCTAAATAAATTCTAGCAAACAATCTGTAAATCATTAAGTCTGTATTTTCGTCTACTTCTATCGAATTTGCAATATTGTATGCTTCATCTAATCTATCAACAATATAATATGTATGTGCTATTTCTAATAGCTTGTCAGTTTCAAACTTATCTTGTCCCAATCTAACTTTATTTTCATAATCATTTATAATATCTTGATTTAATTCATCGAATAGTCTATCAATCTCTTCATATTCATACCCTTCCGAATTAATCACAGTTAATAACTCTCTTGCTTCAGCAAATCTTCCCTCATTTTTATAAATAATGCATAATCCTTCACATGCCATTACATTTGATGGTTCTTTTTCTAAAACAGTTTTATAATATTGTTTCGCTTCTTCATTTTGACCTTTGTCTGCTAAAATCATTCCTTTTAATAAATCTGCTTCAACAACTTCATTATATTTTGGGTCTATATTAGATATGATATCCAAAGCTTCATCTAATCTATCTAAGTTATAAAGTACGACTGCCTCTTTTTTATCCACTTCCGGATGATATATTCCATATTCTTTTAAATCTTGTAATAAATCATATGTTTTTTCAATATCTCTTTCTCTATATTTTCTATTCATTTCATAAAAATCAGTTAAAAATGCTTCATAATCAAGCCCATCTTTTATTTCAAACAGACTATAGGAAGGATATTCATCGTATTTAATTCCATCAACAATTATATTGTCTATAAATTCTGCTGGAAAACTTTCATATAATTCATCTATATCCTCTTCAAAATTGAAAAACTCATTTAAAAATCTAATTACAGCTGATGGAAGATAGTAGTTTTGCATAAAAAATTCTAATAGAGCATCTCTTGCATCTGTTTTTGTCTCTATATTTTGGCATACATCATCTTTTAGCAATTCTGACCATGCATTTATATCATTTCTCGCTCTAAAGTTGTTATATACCTCTCTTACTTTTGCCATCCACAGACCTATTTCAGTATTATCTATTTCATTTTTATCTTCTTCGTCTTCTTGATTTGCATATTCAATAGCCTCTTCATATGCTTTTCTAAGTTGCATAAATTCTTCTGGTTTGTCTTCAGGATTTGTGTCACTTAATTTGTTTAAGTACGCTTCCTTGATTTCCATCTCATTTTTTGTTGGCTCAATCCCTAATATTTTAAAAATCTTCATAAATTCCTCCATAAATCCCTAATATCATTTTTCAATACCATTAAGGGTTTATCTTATAAATTCCCTTATAAAAATAGTACACTAGTTTTGTAAAGAAAAAAAGACCTTGCACTTAATATGTACAAGGTCTTTATATATTTAAAATTATAATATTCTAACTAACTATATACCAGCTTGTTCTTTTAAAGTTTCAGCTTTATCAGTTCTTTCCCATGGTAAATCTATATCAGTTCTACCGAAGTGACCGTAAGCAGCAACTTGTTTGTATATAGGTCTTCTTAAGTCAAGGTCTCTTATTATAGCACCTGGTCTTAAGTCGAAGTTTTTGTTTATTAATTCAACTAAAACTTCTTCAGAAACTTTTCCAGTTCCGAAAGTATCAACGAATATTGATAATGGTTTAGCAACACCTATTGCATAAGCTAATTCTATTTCACATTTGTCTGCAAGTCCAGCAGCAACTATGTTTTTAGCTACGTATCTAGCAGCGTAAGCAGCAGATCTGTCAACTTTTGTTGGGTCTTTACCAGAGAATGCTCCACCACCGTGTCTAGAGTATCCACCGTAAGTATCTATTATTATTTTTCTACCAGTTAAACCAGTATCTCCTTGTGGTCCACCTATAACGAATCTACCTGTTGGGTTGATGTAGTACATAGTTTCTTCATCTAATAATTCAGCAGGTATAACAGCTTTTATAACGTGTTCTATTAAGTCTCTTCTTATAGTTTCGTTATCAACACTTTCACTATGTTGAGAAGATATTAATACAGTGTGAACTCTAACTGCTTTGTTTCCTTCATATTCAACAGTTACTTGAGTTTTACCATCTGGTCTTAAGTAATCTAATAATCCAGATTTTCTAACTTCTGTTAATCTTCTTGATAATTTGTGAGCTAAAGATATTGGAAGTGGCATTAATTCTTCTGTTTCATTACAAGCGAAACCGAACATTATACCTTGGTCTCCAGCACCAACTTTTTCTATTTCTTCTTCAGTTTGTTCTCCTGATTTACTTTCTAAACCTTCATCAACACCCATAGCGATGTCTCCTGATTGTTCATCTATAGCAGTTATTACTGCACAAGTATTGCAGTCGAATCCAAATTTAGCTCTAGTATATCCGATACCTTCTACTGTTTCTCTAACTAATTTTGGAATATCAACATAAGCATTTGTACTTATTTCACCTGCAACTAATACTAAACCAGTTGTAGTAGTAGTTTCACAAGCAACTCTTGATTGTGGGTCTTTTTCTAATAATGCATCTAATATCGCATCTGATATTTGGTCACACATCTTATCTGGATGCCCTTCAGTAACTGACTCTGAAGTAAATAAATGTCTTGCCATTTTAGTTCCTCCTTAAAATTTCATAGTTTGTTCTATTTTATAATTTGTTCCCTAAAAATCTTTATTTTAAACTAAAGATTTTTCTGTTGGAATTCTAGATTATATTCTTTATTTTACAAGAAATTTAATTCTTTATACTTTCTTATAAATTAAAAAACCCCTTCTGCACAGAAGAGGTTATTGTATGCTTAAATACATGACCTCATCTTTCTAGAATTCTCTCTAGCAGGATTTAGCACCTTCCTTTTCCAAGTGGTTGCTGGGCTTCATAGGGCCTGTCCCTCAGCCTCTCTTGATAAGGTAATCAAGAAATTTTTCTTTGAATTTAACAATATAAATAATACCTGTTTTATACTGTCTTGTCAAGTATTTTTATAATAGTATTTGTCTATTTTTGTTAGTTTTTTTATAATATAATTTTTTAACTATTTCAAAATTGGTATTATTTCATAATCTTAACTCATATATTATCTAGAAGGGAGGAACTCCTATGTATTTAGCCAAAGTAAACTATAAAAGAGAAGATGTCACGCATATATTAAGTTCTATTCTTAAAAATATAATTTCTGATAATACTGTAATAATATGTATAGGAACAGATCGTGCTATTGGAGATGCACTTGGGCCTCTAGTAGGAACTATGCTCAAAAATAGTGACTTCAAATACCCTGTTTACGGTACATTGGATAATCCTATTCATGCGTTGAATATTTATGAATCTATAGAAAAGATAAAAAGCAAACATTCCTCGAGCCAATTTCTAGCCATAGATGCCTGTTTGGGCTCGGCAAGTAACATAGGTAATATACAAATCCGAGAGGGGCCTATACTTCCAGGTAAAGGTGTAGGCAAAAAGTTACCCCAGGTAGGGACTTATTCTATAGTTGGCATTGTAGATAAAATAGATGAAAATAATAGATTCTCTTTTAATAATATAAGACTTCACTTTATATTAGAATTAGCTGAGACGATTGCTTTATCCCTACTTCTTGCTACCTAACAAAAAAGTAGCTATCATAAAATAATATATTCAAAATATTATTTTAAAATAGCTACTTTTTATTATTGTTTCGATAAATTTTATTGAGTTTTATAGTAAATCCCATTTATAATTTCAAAAATACAATACTATTTTTTGAAATTACCTCCAGTTTCTAGTAAATCAAGAGAACTTAATGATAATCCAGTTCCTTTTGCTACACAAGAAAGTGGATCATGAGCTAAAGTAACTTTTATTCCAGTACTTTGTTCAACCCTCTTATCTAAATCACGTAACATAGCTCCTCCACCAGTCATAATGATTCCTTTATCACTTATGTCTGCTGCTAATTCTGGTGGTGTTTTTTCTAGTAGATTTTTAGTCGCTATAACTATTTGCTCTATGCATGAATCAAGTGCTTCTAATATCTCTGTTGAAGATACGCTTATAGTAACAGGAAGACCTTTAACTAGATTTCTACCACTTATGTTCATATTTCTTGGCTCGTCCTCTTTTACAGCAGTCCCTATTTCTATTTTTAGCTTTTCAGCACTTCTTTCCCCTATTAATACATTATACTCTTTCTTGATATATTTGATTATAGCTTCATCAAATTTGTCTCCACCTAATTTTATGGAATCACTTACTACTGATCCACCTAGCGATATTACAGCTATATCAGTTGTTCCACCACCTATGTCAATAACCATGTTTCCATTAGGTTGAGCAATATCTATTCCTGCCCCAATTGCTGCTGCTATAGGTTCTTCGATAATATAAACTTCTCTAGCTCCAGCTTTTTTTGTTGCATCTTCAACTGCTCTTTTTTCAACTTCAGTAACACCAGTAGGTACACAAACCATAATTCTAGGCATTACGAATCTACCAAATCCTTTTTTCTCTACTATTTTTTCAATAAATCTAGATAACATTTCTTCTGTTATCTCATAATTTGATATAACACCATCTCTTAATGGTCTTATAACATCTATATTTGCAGGTGTTCTACCTATCATTTTTCTTGCTTCTGTTCCCACTGCTATAATTTTGTTTAATTTGTTATCTACTGCAACTACAGAAGGTTCTTCTAAAACAATCCCTTTTTCACTTACATATATTAGTACATTGGCTGTTCCTAAATCGATACCTATATCAGCTCCTGACATTCATTTCACTCCTTTTTACATTTTTATTTAATTTATATTTAATTCAAATTGTAGTTATCATTAATACTCCTATTCTACAATATAGGCAAAAATCTGACTTTAGTCAAGAAAAAAATGTAGGTTATCCTACATCTTTTTTTGTTGCTGATATTTTAATTTTGTAGCCATTCCGCCCCTGATATGTCTTTCTGATTTATTTTTTTCTAAAATCTGTTTTACTTCACTGGCTAATGTTGGCTGAATTTCTTCTAATCGCTCTGTTACATCTTTGTGTACAGTGCTTTTGCTTACACCAAAAACCTTGGCGGTTTGTCTTACCGTAGATTGCTTTTCTAATATATATTTTGCAATAGTAACTGCTCTTTGTTCTATATGAGATTTCACAACCTCCCCTCCCTCGATATCAGTCCTATTGTTATATATGAAAAAAATGCAAAAAATATAACAGGAGATTCCTCAATTTTTGAAAAATCTCCTGCCACAAACTTTATTCTTTATTCTAATAAACTCAATGGATTAATAGCTTTGTCATTTTTATAGGCTTCCACATGCACATGTGTTCCATCTTCATTTTCAACATTTGTTGTATTTCCAACATAACCTATGCAGTCGCCTTCTTTAACTGTATCTCCTTTTTCTAAAGATACATTTTCTTTTATACCAGAATATATTACTGTTATATTATCAGCATAAGATAATTCTATGCTTGTTCCATATCTTTCATCTGAATATACAGACTTAACAGTTCCATCTAGTATTGATCTTATTTTATCTCCATCTTTTGCTGCAATATCTAAACCTTTATGTATTTCCCAAACATCTAATGTTTTTGAATAACTTGGCATATCTGCTGAATATTCTCTAAGTACTTCAGTTCCTATGTAGTTAAGTTTAGATTCGCTCTTAGTTTCTGTTTTTTTGTTATTTTGTTCTTTTGCCTTTTCAAGGTTTTCTTTTGATTCTGTCGATGTTGGTACAGAATCATTTTTTTCTTTTACTAAATTTATCTCATTATCTTTATTAATTGTGTCTTTACTTGCTACTAATTTGTTTAAATTTTTATTTGTAAATAAAATACCACCAAAAGCTACGAGACAAACGCATATGAATAAAGATAGATAAAATATATCTTTTTCTAATAATTTCTTTTTCATACTGCACCTCCAAATATATTAATACATTTAGAGTATTGACAGTATTTACTTGTTTTATGCTTTATTTTGGAAAAATTTTTATTTTATGTAAGTTTATCCATATATATTTAAATAAATTTTTATTACTAATTATTCTATATCTATTATCAATTTTAGTGTTTTTTTAATATATATCCTTTATTTCAATTCCTGTGTAATAATGGCACAGTATATCGTAATACTTGTAATTCTTTTGAGCCATACCTTCAGCACCCCATTGACTCATACCTACTCCATGTCCATATCCTTTAACTTTAAAAACTACGGTATCATTTTCAAATCCAATATCAAAGTTAGAAGAATTTAGTCCAAAAAGAGTTCTTATATTCCTACCTGAAAGCTTTTTATCGCCAATTTGTATAGTTTTTACCGAACCGGCATTAGTTCTTTCAAGCACCTTAATTTGGTTAATTAAATTGTCTACTGATAAAGAAATATTTGAATAACTTTTATTCAATGCATTAACAAACTTATACTTGCTAATTTTGGTTTCAGTATAATATCTTGGTGATTGTTCTTCATAAGGACTGCTCACTGATTTTAGATATGGATATTGTGAAGAAAATACTTCTTCGCAATTTTCTGTTTTACCACTAGATGTTGAAAAATATAGTGGTAGTATAGCTTTTTCATCATATGTAAGTATATGACCTTTAGTATCGTCTACTGCTTTTTTTATCTTTGGATAGGACTCTTTTATCCAGTCTTCTCCCTTGTTTTTTTTAAGCTCATTATAAGAAAAATATGCTTGGCAGTGATTAGAATCAGTACATATGTCTGCTCCCTTATGCCCTTTTGTCATGTTATTTTCCTTTTTATAGATGATATAAGTCCTTGCTGCCACTGCTTGGGCCTTTAAAGCCTCTTCTGAAAAGTCTGATGACATCTCAGCAGATAAAACTCCATATAGAAATGTCTCTATATCCATTTCTTCTATTTTGTTTGTGCTAGAATTGTACACACTTATAGTAGGACTTGTTTTGTCTACTTTTTCATAGGGGTCTTTGTCTTCTTTCTGTACTATTTTTTTTGTACCTGCATCTATAGAATTAGAGACTTCATTTTTCCCATAAAAGAGCACACTAATTAAAACGGAGAGCAATATTCCAAAAATCATTGTCCCCATTAACAATATTATAGGTCTTTTCATATAATTAATGCCTCCATAGATTTACTATATGCATAAATATATGAAAAAACCTAATTATTTATTCATGTGTTATTAACTATTATATTTATTAAAAACTTATTAACTAACATGCTTATTTAATTATTATATGGCATATAAATATTAGCATTCTACTATTTCTATATTACCACCTAAAGATCTTATTTTCTTGTCTATATCAACA